>OCTW011615800.1_pt1 | contig 57822 bp, 52 predicted proteins | sample 1539671 | NCBI WGS metagenome assembly OCTW01 (sample SAMN02144230, study PRJEB22623) | gut metagenome | biome: sheep rumen | host: Ovis aries | place: New Zealand | reverse complement strand
AAAAACTAAATTTCCTTACCCCAAATGAGGTCTTTTTCAAACATTTTGCCTAACTTTGCTACAAACTTGCACTTGCTGGTTGACTCTATAGAACAGACATGGAAGCCCAATTCTATATACTTTTTTTATTAAAAGTTCTTTTTATTGGAAAAATATTTGTAACTTTGCACGGAATATTGTCTAAGGTAAAAAACCTTTCTATTTGTCTCTTAGAGTAGGGAGGGCAGGTGAGGACTATAAAGTTAACGAAAACAAACAATATACAGATGAAACAATTCAGACTTGTGGACAATGTGCTTGGCTGGCTGACATTCTTTGTCGCAGCCTTTGTGTATTGTTCTACGATTGAGCCTACAGCGTCCTTTTGGGACTGCCCGGAGTTTATTACAACGAGTTATCTTTTGGAGGTGGGTCACCCGCCAGGCGCACCGTTCTTCATGCTCACGGCTAACCTGTTTACTCATTTTGCCAGCGACGCCACACAGGTGGCCAAGATGGTGAATATGATGTCAGCCTTGTTGTCGGCTGGATGTATATTGTTCCTGTTCTGGACCATCACCCATCTGGTACGTCGTCTGCTTATAGATGACTGGAGTGAGATGACTATGGCGAAGATGATAGCCATAGAGGCATCAGGTATGGTGGGAGCATTGATATACACATTCTCTGACACCTTCTGGTTCTCAGCTGTAGAGGGTGAGGTATATGCTTATTCCTCATGCTTCACCGCAGTGGTGTTCTGGCTGATTCTGAAATGGGAGGACAATGCCGACAAGCCTGGTTCTGACCGCTGGCTTATTCTCATAACATATATGACAGGTCTGTCTATAGGTGTGCACCTGCTTAATCTGTTGTGTATTCCTGCCATTGTCCTTGTTTTCTATTACAAGAAATATCCGGAGGCAAACCTCAAGGGCTCGCTGGTGGCACTGTTTATAAGCGTGGTGCTGGTGGCTGCGGTGCTCTATGGCGTGGTGCCTGGTATTGTAACAGTGGGCGGCTGGTTTGAGTTGCTCTTCACCAATATACTGGAAATGCCGTTTAATACCGGTACGATTATCTATCTGGTATTGCTCGTCGGCATAGTATTGTGGGCTATATATGAGACCTATCGCGGAGGTCAGAAAGATAAGAAGAACACTTTGCGTGGTAATATCTCTTTCTTGCTCGCCGTAGGTATGCTCGGTATTCCGTTCTATGGCTATGGCTGGTCAGCATTTATTATAGGCATAGTGCTGCTTGCAGTTATGTGGTTTGCCATTAATATCAAGAGAAACGGTGTAGCGGTGATTAACAACCGCATTAAGAATACAGCCTTGTGCTGTATGCTTATGCTGATGATAGGCTATTCTACGTATGCGCTCATCGTGGTTCGCTCAGCGGCTAACCCGCCAATGGACCAGAACTCTCCAGAGGATATATTCACGCTCGGCAGCTACCTGTCACGTGACCAATATGGTGACCGCCCTCTGTTCTACGGTCAGGCCTACACCTCGCAGGTGAAGCTCGACGTAGAGGGTAATATGTGTGTGCCTCACATGAAGAAGGGTGCGCCTATTTACCAGAAGGTGGAGAAGAAGACCGCTGACGAGCCAGACAAGTATTTCGTGGTTCGTACCAAGGACTCTTATGAGTATGCGCAGAATATGTTCTTCCCACGTATGTATGACAGCGGTCATGCTGGTGCTTATGAGAGTTGGATGGGCGGTGTTGACGGCCGTGTGACTGACTATGACCGCTGTGGCGAGATAGTTCAGGTGAAGATGCCTACACAGATAGAGAACCTGCGTTTCTTCCTTTCATATCAGTGTAACTTCATGTACTGGCGTTATTTCATGTGGAACTTCGCAGGCCGACAGAATGACATCCAGGGTAACGGTGAACTGGAGCACGGAAACTGGATTACAGGCTTCTCGTTCATAGATGATGCTATGTTGGGTGACCAGAGCAGGCTGCCTGATGAGCTGAAGGAGAACAAGGGACACAACGTGTTCTACTGTATGCCGCTGATACTTGGTTTGATTGGTCTCTTCTGGCAGGCATACCGCGGCCGTAAGGGCATACAGCAGTTCTGGGTGGTATTCTTCCTGTTCTTTATGACGGGACTGGCTATTGTGATATACCTTAACCAGACACCTATGCAGCCTCGCGAGCGTGACTATGCATACGCAGGCTCATTCTATGCATACGCTATATGGTGTGGTATGGGTGTTGCAGCTATTATAGAGTTGCTTAAGCGTTATCTGCTCAAGAACAAGGAGAGCGTGGCAGTCTCAGCATTGATAGGCGCTGCTGCATTACTTGTACCGATACAGATGGCAAGCCAGACATGGGACGACCACGATCGTTCAGGACGCTACTGCTGTCGTGATTTCGGACAGAACTACCTGATGTCTTTGCAGGATGAGGGTAACCCTATAATATTTACTAATGGCGATAATGATACCTTCCCTCTGTGGTATAACCAGGATGTGGAGCAGGTACGTACCGATGCCCGCGTATGTAACCTGTCATACCTGCAGACCGACTGGTACATTGACCAGATGGTACGTCCGTCATGGAACTCTCCGTCGCTGCCTATCACTTGGAGCAGGCTTGACTATTGCTCTGGCACCAACGAGTATGTCACTGTGGAGCCTGGCTACAAACAGCAGATATTGGATTACTATGCGTCTGACCCTGAGGCTGCGAGAAAGCAGTTTGGTGATGATCCGTTTGAGATTAACAATGTGCTGAAGCGCTGGGTATGCGGCAACAAGTATAAGGATGATGAGCACGTGATTCCTACCGATACGCTGTATCTCTACATAGACAAGGAGGCAGTGAAGAAGAGTGGTATGATGATACCTGTTGACTCTACGGGAACTGCTACGATACCCGAGAAGATGGCAATATCACTTGTGGGTAAGCGCGCGCTCTACAAGGGAGACCTTATGATGCTGGAGATGCTTGCCAACCACAATTGGACACGTCCGTTGTATGTGGCTCAGACCGTAGGTGCAGATAACTATATGAATCTCGGTGAGAACTTCATACAAGAGGGCTTGGTAAACCGTATCACTCCGTTCCATACTAATGAGACTAACAACTTTGACACGGAGAAGGTTTACAAGAACCTCATGACACGTTTCAAGTTTGGCGGACTGGATAAACCAGGTCTTTATCTTGACGAGACTGTTACACGTATGTGTTATACACACCGCCGTCTCTTCGGTACTCTTATACAGCATCTGTTGCGTGAGGGTAAGAAGGATAAGGCCAAGAAGGCTATCGAGTATGCGGAGAAGGTGTTGCCAACGTATAACCTGCCGATGAACTATTACAGTGGCGGACTTGATTTCGTTAACGGTTACTTTGCTCTGGGTATGACTAAGAAGGCGGAGGATACTGCCAACGCCATGTGGAAGAACTGTATGCAGTATATGAGCTGGTATCTGTCATTGAGTCAGAACAACTTCAACTCCTCACAGCGTGAATGTATGATGAACATGTATGTGATGCAGCAGTTGGTTGACATATATGCAAGATATGACAAAGCTCTCGCTAAAAAGAAAATGGCAGAACTGCAGAAAGTGATGACGATGTATGAGAGCCGTGGCGGTACAATGGGGTTAGAGTAAAGAGAGATACGGTGATATTATGATAATAGAGCAACCATCCAAATGGCTCAGATGGATATATCCCAGTGCTCTGTGGCGTATGGACGCCACAGAGCACTCCGTGTATCTGACATTTGATGACGGACCGATACCTGAATCCACCCCCTTCATCCTTGATACACTAAGGGAGTTTGGCATAAAGGCTACGTTCTTCGTGGTAGGCGAGAATGCGGAACGATACCCAGAGTTACTGAAAAGAATAAAAGAGGAAGGACACTCCGTGGGCAACCACACATATAACCACATGGGTAGTCTGAGACATTATGTGAAGACCTATTTGAAGAATGTGGAGCGCTGTAACGAATTGATACAGTCTGATTTGTTCAGACCACCGCACGGTTGGATGTGGCTCTCGGTGTATAACATACTTAACAAGCGATACAAAATCGTGATGTGGGACCTTGTTACGCGTGACTACTCACGTCTGCTCAATGCCTTTGACGTGGTCAGAAATGTCATATTATATACACGCAACGGCTCAATCATCACATTCCATGACTCACTAAAGAGTATAGAGAAACTGCAATATGCCTTACCGGCGTCATTGAGGTATTTGAAAGAGAAGGGATACGAATTTAAAACATTTTAAGGATAATGATAACAGTAACAAATCTTGCAATTCAGTTTGGTAAAAGAGTACTTTACAAAGACGTTAACTTAAAATTCACTCCAGGTAACATCTATGGTATTATAGGTGCCAATGGAGCGGGCAAGTCAACTTTGCTCCGTGCCATAAGTGGTGAGTTGGAGGCTAACAAGGGAACAATCGAACTGGGTCCGGGCGAGCGCCTGTCTGTGCTTGAGCAGGACCACTTTAAGTATGATAACTATACGGTGATGAACACCGTATTGATGGGACACAAACCATTATGGGACAATATGCAGGAGCGTGATGCCCTCTACTCTAAGGCAGAGATGACAGAGGCTGACGGCATACGCGCTGCAGAGTTGGAAGAGAAATTCGCCGAGATGGACGGATGGAACGCAGAGAGTGACGCGGCGCAGCTGCTGTCAGGACTTGGCGTAAAGGAGGACGTACACTACTCGCAGATGTCAGAGTTGTCAAACAATGAGAAGGTGCGTGTGATGATGGCTAAGGCTCTGTTCGGAAATCCTGACAACCTGTTGCTTGATGAGCCTACCAATGACCTTGACCTTGACACTGTGCAGTGGCTGGAGGAATATCTGTCTAATGTGGAGCAGACAGTCTTGGTGGTTTCTCACGACCGTCACTTCCTTGACGCTGTGTCAACACAGACCGTTGATATAGACTTCGGTAAGGTGACGATGTTCGCAGGTAACTACTCATTCTGGTATGAGTCAAGTCAGTTGGCACTCAGACAGGCACAGAACCAGAAGGCTAAGGCTGAGGAGAAACGTAAGGAGCTGGAGGAGTTCATCAGACGTTTCTCTGCCAATGTGGCAAAGTCAAAGCAGACCACATCACGTAAGAAGATGCTTGAGAAACTTAACGTGGAGGAGATACAGCCATCTACACGTAAGTATCCTGGTATCATCTTCCAGATGGAGCGTGAGCCGGGTAACCAGATTCTTGAGGTGGAGAATCTCAAGGCTTTGGATGATGACGGCACGGTATTGTTTGACAATGTGTCATTTAACATAGAGAAGGGACAGAAAACTGTATTCCTGTCTCATAACCCTAAGGCTATGACAGCACTCTTTGAAATCATCAACGGTAACAGAGAGGCTGACGGCGGCACATATAAATGGGGTGTGACGATAACTACGGCTTATCTGCCGCTGGACAACACCGCATTCTTTGACTCAGACCTGAATCTGGTAGACTGGTTGTCACAGTATGGTCCGGGCAATGAGGTGACGATGAAGGGATTCCTCGGCCGTATGCTGTTTAAGCAGGAAGAGGTGGAGAAGAAGGTCAATGTGCTCTCAGGTGGTGAGAAGATGCGTTGTATGATAGCGCGTATGCAGCTGAAGAACGCTAACTGTCTGATACTTGATACTCCTACCAACCATCTGGACTTGGAGTCTATACAGGCTTTCAATAATAATCTTATAACCTTTAAGGGTAACATATTGTTCTCTTCTCATGACCATGAGTTTATCAATACTGTGGCTGACCGTATCATTGAGCTGACACCAAAGGGCACTATTGACAAGCTTATGTCATACGATGATTATATCTATGACGAGGCTATAAAGGCACAGAAAGAGCAGATGTATAACTGATAGGTGGAGAATAATATAATTATGGCACGCTTATTGTTTTAAGTGTGCCATAATTATTAATATAAAAACACAGAAATGAAAAAGGAAGACATAAATACCGTGGCAGAAGAAAACATTAAGGATAATATCAACAACGGTGTTGATGAGAATGTGGATAATGTAGAGCAGACAGAGCAGACAGAGGAGACTGAGCAGACTGAGCAGACTGATGAGACGGTAGAGGATAACACGGCCGCATCGACAGAGGATACTGCCGAGGAGCAGGCTGACCCACTGGAGAAAGCTCTGGCAGAGATAGAGGAGCTGAAGAAGCAGGCTTTATATAAGCAGGCAGAGTTTGAGAATTACAGGAAACGCACTATTAAGGAGAAGGCTGATTTGATTCTTGGTGGTGGTGAGAAGACCATAACCGCCATACTGCCTGTGCTTGATGATTTCGAGCGCGCCTTGGCTGACAAGAGTGATGACCCTGCTGCCATACGTGAGGGTATGCAGCTTATCTATAATAAGTTTGTCAAGACATTAGAGGGACTGGGAGTAAAGAAGATAGAGACAGAGAATGCAGACTTTAACGTGGACTTCCATGAGTCTATAGCGCTTGTTCCTGGAATGGGAGAGGATAAGAAAGGAAAGGTTATAGACTGTGTGCAGACCGGATATACGCTGAATGACAAGGTTATACGCTTTGCAAAGGTAGCTGTGGGGCAGTAATCGGTTCATAATTCATAGTTCATAAATCGTACTTGTAATGGCTAAAAGAGATTATTATGAGGTGCTTGGCGTTGATAAGAATGCCAGTGCCGCAGACATAAAGAAAGCATATCGTAAGATAGCTATAAAGTATCATCCTGACCGTCAGGGTGATAAGAGCGAAGCTGAGAAGAAAGAGGCTGAGGAAAAGTTTAAGGAGGCTGCGGAGGCTTATGCCGTGCTCTCTGATGACAAGAAGCGCCAGCAGTATGACCAGTTTGGTTTTGACGGTCCTAATATGGGCGGTGGTTTTGGCGGTGGTGCTGGTTTCGACATCAACGATATCCTGAACTCTGTATTTGGCAGTGGCTTCGACTTTGGTGGCGGCTTCGGAGATTTCTTCGGAGGTGGTCGTCGTGGCGGCGGTGGCAGCAGAGTACACCGCGGCAGTGACCTCAGATTGAAGGTGCGCCTGAATCTGCAGGAGGTTGCGACGGGAGTCACCAAGAAGTTCAAGGTGCGTAAGGATGTGCCTTGTACACAGTGTAAGGGCAGTGGTGCTGCTGACGGCTCTGGTACGGAGACCTGTCACACTTGTCACGGCAGTGGCGTTGTGATACAACAGCAGCGCAGCATGTTTGGTATGATGCAGACACAGTCTGTATGTCCGACATGTGGCGGTGAAGGAAAGGTCATAAAGAACAAGTGTACCAAGTGTAACGGCGACGGCATTGTACGCGGTGAGGAGATTGTTGAGATAAATATCCCGGCTGGCGTACAGGACGGAATGGTGGTCAATGCCCCGGGAAAAGGCAATGCTGGAAAGCATGGTGGTGTACCGGGTGACATAAAGGTGTTTATCGAGGAGGAACCTAATGATACGTTCATGAGGGATGGAAAGGACTTGATATATAACCTGTTGCTTGACTTCCCTACAGCTGCTTTGGGTGGCGATGTGAATATACCAAGCATTGACGGCACTCAGTTTAAGGTGAAGATAGAGCCGGGTACACAGCCAGGCAAGACGCTGCGCCTGCGTGGCAAGGGTTTGCCTTCAGTACAAGGATATGGATATGGTAACGGCGATATTCTTGTGAATATCAATGTGTATGTACCTAAGACTCTCTCAAAGAGTGAGAAGCAGGAACTTGAGAAGATGAGAGACTCTGATAACTTCAAGAGCGACGGCAAGGGACGTGATAATTTCTTTAACAAGTTCAGAAGCTATTTCTCATAACTGTCTGTAGAGAATAAAAGGAATAATGACATACGGAGAGACTTTAGAATACCTATATAACGCCGCGCCTGCCTTTGAGAAGGTGGGCGCAGGTGCTTACAAGGAGGGCTTGGCTAATACCCTGGCCTTTGATGAGCGATACGGGCATCCACATACAAAGTACAAGACCATTCATGTGGCTGGTACCAACGGTAAGGGGTCAGTATCGCACACTTTGGCCGCGCTGTTACAAGCTGCTGGCTATAAGGTGGGACTGTACACGTCACCGCATCTGGTGGATTTCAGTGAGCGAATACGTGTAAACGGAAAAGAGATAGAGCATCAGTATGTGGTGGACTATGTAGAACAAGAGAGGGAGTTCATAGAGTCTATACGCCCGTCGTTCTTCGAGATTGTGACGGCTATGGCGTTTAAGTATTTCGCAGAGAAAGAGGTAGAGATAGCCGTGATAGAGGTGGGACTGGGTGGCCGTCTGGACTGCACCAATATCATCACACCGTTGTTGAGCGTAATAACGAATATCAGCTTTGACCATACAGGATTGCTGGGCGATACCTTGGAAAAGATAGCTGCAGAGAAGGCTGGCATAATAAAACAAGGTGTGCCGGTTGTTATTGGCGAGCATACAAGTGAAACGCGCCCGGTATTTGAACAACGGGCGGCGGAACTTAATGCTCCTATCGTATTTGCACAAGACTGCCAATATGTCATAGATAGCAAATATGATAATGACACGTGCGACAGAGTGTATGTCACAAGATGTTACGGGAAACTGACAGGTCAACTCGGAGGACAGTGCCAGGAACGTAATGTGAATACTGTGTTGCATTGTCTGTTGCCGTTGGCAAGAGCTATGAAATCGCATGGAATGCCGTTAACCAAAGGGGGGGGGGCGCCGATGTCTTGCCTGCGAAAGGCTTTGTCTGAAGTCTGTGACATGACGGGACTCTCCGGACGTTGGCAGAAGATAGCTGACAAACCGCTTGTGATATGTGATACCGGACATAATGTGGGAGGTTGGATATATTTGTCTGAGCAGATAAGGGTTACCTACAATATGTTACGGAAGAGGGGAGACTCTGACTTGTATATTGTCTTTGGTATGGTTGATGATAAGGATATAGACACTGTGCTCGGTATGTTGCCGGATAATGCAACCTATTTCTTTACTCAGGCAGACAATCATAGGGCTATACCTGTGGAGACACTGAAGGCGAAGGCAGAGGAAAAGGGACTGAGAGGCTTCGCTGTTGAGAATGTAGGCAAGGCTTATGCTATGGCTAAGGAAAAAGCGAAAGGCAATGATTTTATCTTTGTGGGGGGCAGCAGTTATGTAGTGGCTGACTTCTTGTCTGGAAACCCGCAAGGAAAGTGAATGCCTGTTAAAATAGATAATGGTATAAAAAACAGACAAGAGCTATCGCCTTCTAAGTAATGCGATAGCTCTTGTCTGTTTCGTGTCCTGTAGTGTCAGACACTCAATATTATATTTCCTCACCACGCTCGTGAAGGAACTTGCTGACTTCCTCTTGGCAGCTGCGTGTTACTGCTATGCGGCCAGAGCGTGTGAACTGTAATATACACTCTTTGTTTGTGTTGCGTATGGAGTGGAAGATATCAAGTATCTGGTCAGTGGTACCTTGTGCCACTACTATGCAGAATGTCTCGTTTACTTCAGTTATACGTGCGTTGGCATGTCGTATAATACGTGACACTTCGGGAGTTGTCATCACGATAGGAGTGGATAACTTCAGTAATGCCACCTCTACCAGGAAGAGATCGGCATTGGTGTAGAAGTGGGCTTTTACCACATCTATCTTTTTTTCAATGCCCTTCACCACTTTCTTCATCGTCTCCTCATCACTGTATGCGGTGATGGTATATTTGTGTATTCCCTTTATACTTGACGGGGAAACGTTAAGACTCTCAATGTTAATCTGTCGGCGTGTGAACACAGCGGTAATTTGGCTCAACATACCTGCGACGTTCTCTGTATATACTTGAAGAGTGAACAGTTGTAAATCTTGATTTTCCATTGTTAGCATTCTATATTAAGAATCATTTCGTCAATAGCCTTGCCAGGAGCGGTCATCGGCTCTACATTGGCATTAGGCTTGATGATAGTCTCAAGCAGGAAAGGACCGTCGGTGGTGAGCATCTCGTTAATTGCATCGTTAAGTTCTGCCCTGTCTGCCACGCAGCGGTATGGTATGCCGTATGCCTCGGCAATCTTGCTGAAGTCAGGATTGGTCATCGGTGTGAATGACTGCCTGTGACCGAAGAACATATCTTGCCACTGACGTACGTTGCCTAAGTAATTGTTGTTAAGCAGTATCATCTTTACTGGAATATGATATTCCATGATGGTACCAAACTCTTGTATCATCATCTGCAAACCACCGTCGCCCATGAAACAGCATACTGTGCGGTCGGGGGCTCCGTATGTGGCGCCCATGGCTGCTGGTAGTCCGTAACCCATGGTTCCAAGACCGCCTGAAGTAGCGATAGAGCGTGGCTTGTGGTATTTGAAATAACGGGCGGACATCAGCTGGTTCTGACCTACATCTGTTACGAGTATAGCCTCGCTGTTAGTTGCTTTCGCTACGGAATGTGCCACCTCACCCATAAGGAGCGGACCTTCTGTAGGTTTTGTCGCCGGGGTTATTACGTGCTCTATCTCTTTCTCACGCAGTGGTTGGAATGACTGTTTCCAATCAGAGTGGTCTGCTTTGTTGACAAGTGCGGTGAGTGCAGGTAGCGTTACCTTGCAGTCGCCTACTACGCTGACAGTGGTCTTTACGCATTTGTCTATCTCAGAGCGGTCAATGTCCAAGTGAATTATTTTTGCTTGCTTGGCATAACGCTCCAGATTACCTGTGACGCGGTCAGAGAAGCGCATGCCTATAGCTATAAGCACGTCGGCTTCTTGCTCCTTGAGATTTACGGAATATGAGCCGTGCATACCTAACATACCCATGTTGAGAGGATGGTTGGATGGCAAGGCGGAGAGTCCCATTAAGGTGCGTCCGGCAGGAATGTCTGCCTTCTCAAGGAATGTCTTAAGTTCTTCCTGAGCATTGCCTAACTCCACACCCTGACCTACGAGTGCCATTGGCTTCTTGGCATTGTTTATCAGTTCTGCCGCTGCACGTATCCTGTCTTCCTTTGGCTCTGGATATGGTATGTAGCTACGTATGAAGTCAACTTTGGCTGGCACATAGTCTATAAGCTCTGTCTGTGCGTTTTTCGTAAAGTCGAGTACTACAGGACCCGGACGTCCGTTGCTTGCAATGTAGAAGGCACGGCTTACTGCCCAGGCTACGTCTTTGGCTGAGCGTATCTGGTAAGCCCATTTCGTGATAGGCTGAGCCACGTCAACGAGGTCTACCTCCTGAAAGGCATCAGAGCCTAATACACTTGTGGCAACCTGACCTGCTATAACGACAATAGGGGTGGAGTCCATCATAGCATCTGCTACGCCTGTGAGTGTGTTAGTCACTCCAGGACCAGAGGTGACAAGTGTCACTCCGACCTTGCCGCTTACGCGGGCAAAGCCCTCTGCTGCGTGTGCGGCAGCCTGCTCATGCCTTACCAATATATGGTCAAAGGCTTTCTTCTCACCCCTTGTATAATCATACAAGGCATCATAGGTGGGCATAATGGAACCACCTGGATAACCAAATATTTTTGTTACGCCCTCTGCTTTTAATGAGAGCATAAGTGCCTCTGCACCTGTTATTTGTTTCATATAAATACTTATTCTATTATTCTAACTCCACCCTTGTCAGCTGATGCAACGCTCTGTGCGTAGGCTCTGAGAGCCTTGCTTACTGTGCGTTTGCGCTTCAGTGGCTGCTGTGGACGTGCCGCCAATTCCTCATCCGTCAGTTTAACGTTGATAGAACGGCTTGGAATATCAATAACGATGATGTCACCGTCTTTAATCTTTCCTATATTACCACCTGAAGCAGCCTCTGGGGAGATGTGTCCGATGGACAAACCTGATGTGCCGCCAGAGAAACGACCGTCGGTGATAAGTGCACACTCTTTACCCATGTGCATGGATTTGATGTAGGAAGTAGGGTAGAGCATCTCCTGCATACCAGGACCTCCCTTAGGACCTTCGTGGGTTATAACTACGCAGTCGCCTTTCTTTACCTTGCCACCGAGTATTCCTTCGCATGCATCTTCCTGAGAGTCGAATACTACGGCTGGTCCCTCAAAGTGCCAGAGTTCTGGTGCTACACCTGCTGTCTTTACGACACAACCATCCTGTGCAATGTTGCCAAACAATACAGCCATACCGCCGTCCTTGGTGTAGGCGTGCTCTATGTCGCGTATGCAACCGTTTGCGCGGTCGGTGTCAAGTGATGGCCAGCGTGTATCCTGAGAGCCCATCTTTGTTGAGAACTTACCGCCAGGAGCTGAGTGGTAGATACGGTCTGCTTCTGGGTCAATGTTATCTTTGAGTATAGAATACTTCTCAATATCCTCACCGAGTGTGGCACCGTTAACACGCTTGCATGAGAGGTCAAGCAGGTTGCCCTTAGCCAGTTCACCGAGAATACCGAGAATACCGCCTGCACGGTTCTCCTCCTGAATACTGTATTTCTGCCAGTTTGGAGCCAGTTTGCAAAGGAATGGCACTTTACGGCTTAATGCGTCAATATCAGACATCTTGAAATCCACTTCAGCCTCTTGAGCCACAGCAAGAAGGTGCAGCACGGTGTTTGTTGATGCACCCATGGCAATGTCAAGTGTCATAGCGTTGAGGAATGCCTGACGAGTGGCAATAGAGCGTGGAAGAACGCTGTCATCACCATCCTCATAGTATGCCATAGCATTCTTGACTATGAGTTTTGCAGCATCCTTGAAGAGCTGTATGCGGTTAACGTGGGTAGCAAGTATTGAGCCGTTACCTGGAAGTGACAGACCAATAGCTTCTGTAAGAGAGTTCATTGAGTTGGCTGTGAACATACCAGAACAAGCACCACATCCTGGACATGCAGAATGTTCTACAATGTCAAGTTCCTCATCGCTCACCGTTGGGTCACCACCTTTAATCATGGCTGTGATAAGGTCTGCATTTTCTCCGTTTACCTTGCCGGCCTCCATAGGACCGCCACTGACGAATACGGCAGGGATGTTAAGGCGCATGGCGGCCATGAGCATTCCTGGTGTTACTTTGTCGCAATTGGAGATGCAAACCATGGCATCAGCCTTGTGTGCGTTTATCATATACTCCACAGAGTCTGCTATCACATCGCGTGATGGGAGAGAGTAGAGCATGCCGTCGTGGCCCATAGCAATACCGTCATCCACGGCGATCGTGTTAAACTCGGCTGCATAGCATCCAAGCTTCTCAATCTCAGCTTTTACTATCTGGCCAATTTCATGCAGGTGTGTATGACCTGGTACAAACTGAGTGAAAGAGTTTACTATGGCAATGATTGGCTTGCCAAACTGTTCTCTCTTCATGCCATTGGCTACCCACAGAGCACGGGCTCCAGCCATACGGCGACCTTCTGTGCAGACTGAACTGCGGAGTTTATTTTTCATGATGTTTTTGTTTTTATCGTTAATCCTTATTCCCTCTCAATAGCTCTTTTCTCCCATTAACTCTTATCTCTGTCTCTATCTCTATCTCTGTCTCTGTCTCTGTATTTTCCTTAACTATTATCTTTGTCTTTCCATTTTCCTCTCCCTTAACTCTTATTTCTATCTCTTTTTATTCCTATTTTGCCTCAGGCTTTGGTATTTGGTCCATATCGGCTGGCTCTGGGAATAATTCGCACAAATAGTCCAAGAAGAACTGAAGGGCACGATGTGTGGCATTACGCAGGTTCTCGTCGCGTCCTTCATCGCCTTCCAACTTCAGAGTGCGTATGTCGTCGGCTGTGCCACAAGCTATCCATATAGTACCTACGGGAATGCCTGCAGCGGCACCAGGACCGGCATAGCCTGTGGTAGCTATAGCAAAGTCTGTTCCGAGTAATTTTGTTATCCCTTTTACCATTTCTATGGCAACTTCCTCGCTGACAGCATCTTTTTCTGCTATAAGGTCGGCATCGATACCTAATACTTTTGTCTTAGCTTCGTCAGAGTAACATATTGTTCCACCTTTGTAGTAGGCAGATGCACCAGGTACAGAGGTGATAACCTCACCGATACGTCCGCTTGTACATGACTCGGCTGTACCTATGGTCTTTCCTGACTCATACAAACGGTAGAGTATTTCTTTGCTTAATATCTTACTTTCAAATTCCATATAATCTTTCTACTTAAATGTTACTTTTGAGAATGCTGGAGCATCAATGTCGCAGAATTCTTTGTCGTTTAATTTATAGCTGCCTACGCATCCTATCATCGCTGCATTGTCTGTGGTATAAGAGAACTTTGGTATGTATACTGTCCAGCCATAACGTCTTGCATGGTCATGAAAAGCATTTCGTAGTCCATTGTTCGCCGATACACCGCCAGCCACAGCCACATGCTTTATACCGGTTTGTTTTACTGCAAGACGTAGTTTCTTCATCAAGATGTCAACAATGGTCCACTCTAAACTTGCGGCAATGTCTTCCTTGTGATGCTCTATGAACTCAGGGTCTTCCTTTATCCATTTCTGCATGCTATATAAAAAGGAAGTCTTCAAGCCAGAGAAACTATAGTCAAGCCCCGGGATATGAGGCTCAGAAAACGTGTAAGCCTTCGGGTTTCCTTGTCTTGCAAGGCGGTCAATAATAGGTCCGCCAGGATAACCCAATCCCATAACCTTTGAACACTTGTCGATAGCCTCTCCTGCAGCGTCATCAATGGTTTGTCCCAATACCTCCATGTCGTTATATGCATTTACCTTGACAATCTGTGAGTTGCCACCGGATACCAGCAGACAGAGGAAGGGGAGGGGAGGGTGCTTTGTCTCAGGATTAGCTACGGTTGGATCATCTGCCGACGGCTCATCTATGAAGTGTGCCATGACATGGCCTTGCAAGTGATTTACATCTATTAGTGGAATGTTGAGTGCACGAGCAAATCCTTTTGCAAAGTTTACTCCAACCAACAATGAACCCATCAAACCCGGACCTCGCGTGAAGGCAATAGCAGATAGTTGTTCTTTTGTTATACCAGCTTTCTTTATGGCTTGGTCAACTACGGGAAGTACATTCTGTTGATGCGCGCGAGATGCCAATTCAGGAACTACACCTCCGTATGCTTTGTGTACGTCTTGTGACGCCGTAACGTTGCTTAGCAGTATTGTGCCATGCATTACAGCCGCAGATGTGTCATCACAAGATGACTCTATGGCTAATATGTATTTGTCTTCAGTTTCCAACGTACTATAATTCGTAGCCTAATTCCGAATGTTTGTGCTTGATTATTTGTTATTAGTATGTAAGAATCTCTACACCGTGCTCAGTCATGACAAGCGTGTGCTCCCATTGTGCTGATGGCTGTTCGTCACCGGATATTACTTCCCAGCCGTAAGGGTCATCTGCATCAATGAATACTTTCCATGTACCCATGTTTATCATAGGTTCAATTGTGAATACCATGCCTGGCACCAGCAACATTCCCTCGCCTTTATGTCCATAATGGTTCACGTCTGGCTCCTCATGGAATTTCAAGCCTACACCGTGTCCGGCAAGGTCACGTACCACACCATAGTGATATTTTTTGCAGTGCTTTTCTATTGCATGACCGATATCGCCTACGAAACAATATGGCTTTGCAGCCTCCATACCTATCTCAAGACATTCTTTGGCTACACGAACTAATTGTTCTTTCTCTGGTGTGGTTTTGCCAATGATAAACATACGCGAAGCATCAGCATAGAATCCATCTTTTATGGTTGTGAAATCTACGTTGATAATATCACCCTCTGTGAGTACGTCTTCTTCTTTTGGTATGCCATGACATACCACCTCGTTGATAGAGGTACATACGCTTTTAGGGAAGCCTTCGTATCCGAGACATGCGGGAATTGCATCATGTTCTTTGCAATACTGCATACAGATGTCATCAATCTCCTGCGTGTTCATACCAGGGTGTATAGCTGCCGCCACGGCATCAAGTACACCGGTATTTATTACTCCAGCCTTACGTATGCCCTCTATCTGCTCAGGGGTTTTTATTAAGTCGCGTGTTGGTACAAGTTTGTTCTTGGATTCCCAGTACATAATGGTTTTATCCATTTCTGTAGGAGGAACACCAGGCAAACAGTGCCAACGTCTTTTCTGTTGTCTTGCCATTGTCTATTTACCAAGCGAAGAGAGGATAGTTCTTCATCTCTGCGTTCACCTCTCCACGAACTTTTGCTATAACGGCTTCATTCTCTGGATCGTTCAGGACTTCTTCTATCCATGCTGCAATCTTTATCATAAGGTCTTCTTTCGCACCGCGTGTAGTTATAGCTGGTGTGCCAAGACGGAAACCTGATGTCTGGAATGCTGAACGGGTGTCAAATGGCACCATATTCTTGTTTATAGTGATATCAGCAGCAACAAGTGCGTTCTCTGCTACCTTACCTGTCAACTCTGGATACTTTGGACGCAGGTCTACAAGCATTGAGTGGTTGTCTGTACCACCAGAAACAATAGCGAAGCCACGCTTTGTAAGTTCGTCAGCCAATACAGCAGCATTCTTCTTTACCTGCATAGCATACTCCTTGAATTCAGGCTTCAGAGCCTCACCAAAGGCTACAGCCTTGGCTGCAATAACGTGCTCAAGAGGACCACCCTGCTGTCCTGGGAATACTGCAGAGTTAAGTAATTGTGACATCTTCTTTACTACACCCTTAGGAGTCTTGTAACCCCATGGATTGTCAAAGTCTTTGCCAAGAAGGATGAGACCACCACGTGGACCACGCAGAGTCTTATGTGTAGTAGTAGTTACAATGTGTGCGTATTTTACAGGGTTGTCAAGCAGACCTGCTGCGATAAGACCAGCTGGGTGAGCCATGTCTATCATAAGAAGTGCGCCTACCTCGTCGGCAATCTTACGCATACGTGCATAATCCCATTCACGGCTGTATGCAGAGCCACCGCCGATGATGAGCTTTGGCTTGTGCTCTTTTGCCAACTGCTCCATCTCGTCATAGTCAACACGACCGGTCTCTTTCTTGATGTTATATCCTATAGGACGATAGAGAATACCCGATGTGTTAACGAGTGAGCCGTGTGAGAGGTGACCACCGTGGTCGAGGTTAAGTCCCATGAAACAATCTCCTGGCTGCAACACTGCAAGAAGTACGGCAGCGTTAGCCTGTGCACCAGAGTGAGGCTGCACGTTAGCATACTCTGCTCCGAAGAGTTTGCATGCGCGGTCAATGGCCAGCTGCTCTATCTGGTCCACTACCTGGCAACCGCCATAGTAACGGTGTCCGGGATAGCCCTCTGCATACTTGTTTGTGCAGTAAGAGCCCATAGCCTCCATTACCTGCTCGCTTACGAAGTTCTCTGAAGCGATAAGTTCAATACCTTTCAGCTGACGCTGATGCTCGTTCTCGATGAGGTCGAATATCTTCTGATCTCTTTCCATTGTATATAAGTGTTATATTGTTATTCTTATAAAAGTTCTAATATATATAAGGTGTATTACACATTATTATATATGGTGTTAGTCTTTAGGACGAATATTCATGGCCTGCAGTTGTACTGCTACCTCGTTGTTGATGCGCTGGCCAAACTCCTGCATGCTCATTACAGCCTGTTCGCCACCACCCTGTTGACGCATAGCCACTGTACCGTCAGCAGCTTCCTTCTCACCAACGATAACCATATAAGGAATACGCTTAATCTCGTTGTCGCGCACCTTACGTCCTATCTTCTCATTACGATTGTCAACTATAGAACGTACGCCTACGGTAGCGAGGTAGTCCTGTACCTTTTCTGCATAGTCGTTATATTTCTCTGAGATAGGAAGGATAGCAACCTGCTCAGGTGTGAGCCACAATGGGAAATGACCTGCTGTATGCTCTATCAGCACGGCAACGAAACGCTCCATAGAACCGAATGGTGCACGGTGTATCATTACTGGGCGCTGCTTTGTGTTGTCATCTGCTGTGTACTCCAACTCAAAACGCTGTGGGAGGTTATAGTCAACCTGTATAGTTCCCAGCTGCCAACGTCTGCCGATAGCATCCTTTACCATACAGTCAAGCTTAGGACCGTAGAAAGCAGCCTCGCCAGTCTCCTTGCGGGCATTCAGACCACGCTCAGCACATGCATCGATGATAGCCTGCTCAGCGGAAGCCCACATCTCGTCGCTACCGATATACTTCTCTTTGTCCTCAGGGTCACGCAAAGAAATCTGGAACTCTACCTGGTCATCCTTGAATCCGAAGATAGAGAATACGGCCTGTATGATGTCAAGTACGCGCAGGAACTCCTGTTTTACCTGGTCAGGACGACAGAATATATGTGCATCATCCTGTGTGAAAGAGCGTACACGTGTCAATCCGTGTAACTCACCTGACTGCTCATAGCGATACACTGTACCGAACTCTGCACAACGGAAAGGCAATTCACGGTATGAACGAGGCTTAGAGGCGAATATCTCACAATGATGAGGACAGTTCATAGGCTTCAGCATGTACTCCTCGTCTTCCTCCGGTGTGTGTATCGGTTGGAAAGAGTCTTTACCATAGTGAGCCCAGTGACCTGATGTGACATAAAGGTTCTTTGAGCCTATGTGAGGTGTGATAACCTCCTGATAGCCGAAACGCTTCTGTATAGTGCGGAGCATCTCTTGCAGGCGCAGACGTAAATCTGTTCCCTTTGGCAACCATATAGGCAGACCTTTACCTACACGCTCGGAGAACATAAACAGTTCCATCTCCTTGCCTATCTTACGATGGTCACGCTTCTTTGCCTCCTCAAGCATTACAAGGTACTCGTCAAGCATTTTCTTCTTAGGGAAGGAAATACCATAAAGTCTTTGCAACTGAGCCTTTGTTGCGTCACCACGCCAGAAAGCACCGGCGATGCTTGTCAGTTTAATGGCTTTGATGATGCCAGTGCTGACGATATGAGGTCCCTTACAGAGGTCTGTGAAGCAACCCTGTGTATATGTGGTGATAGAACCATCCTCAAGATCCTGCTCAATGTGTTCTACCTTGTATGTCTGTCCAGCGGCAGCGAACTGTTTTACAGCGTCGGCCTTGCTGACCTCCTTGCGTACCACAGCCTCGTCCTTGCGAGCGAGTTCAAGCATTTTGTCCTCTATCTTCTTGAAGTCGCCCTCCTTGATCATCTCACCGTTAGGCAACAATACATCATAGAAGAAACCTGCTTCAATGGCAGGACCGAATCCGAACTGTATTCCCGGATATAACTCTTGCAAGGCTTCTGCCAGCAAGTGGGCCGAGGTGTGCCAAAAAGCGTGTTTGCCCTCTTCGTCCTCAAAACGATAGAGTGCTATTTTTGCGTCCTCATTGATAGGACGGTTAAGTTCAGTTGTCTCACCGTTTACACCACACGCTACAACGTTGCGTGCCAAGGCAGGTGATATGCTCTCAGCAATCTGTAGACCTGTTACGCCATTTTCGTATTCGCGTACAGAGCCGTCAGGAAATGTTATCTTAACCATTTTTATATATTAATTTATTTCTATTCTTCTTCTGTAACCACAGTGCCTTGCGTCGTTCATAATCGTCACGGTGGTTTTCCAAATAGTTGTCAGCCATTATTCTTTGTATTTTGAATAGATGACACTTATTTTTATATTGTCACTGTCGGTCTCACCCTTTTTCAGCTTTGTGGAGTTGAATGCCATGGTGTGCGTAACCTTAGTAAGTACACTTGCTGTGGTTGATACCGTTGAGTATGATGTCTCTACAGGTATAAGTGTGACCTTGTTCCAGTTTGGCGATAAAGTTTCGCCGGCAGCTTCTGCTTTCTTCTTTATCTCGTTCATCTTAGATATCAGCAGTGAGATGTTGCCAAATGTATATCCATTTGTAGATGAAGAGTAGGTAGCAATATATGACTGTCTGAAATCAGCTACCTTCATATTATCAAAGAAAGATGCCACGCTGTCTGTCGGTACCATCAATATAGTGCCGGGAATGGCCAATGTGTATTCGTCGTTATATTCGCTTGTGTTGACACGTGGCAAGAACAAGCGTGCGGTGTTGACAGTGTCATTCTCGTGTCCAGACATGATGTCTTCTACAGGAAGAGTCAATTCCGTAAATATGCCTGCAGGAGACTTGATATATGTACAGCTGTTGTCATTAAGCAGACTGTTCAGAGTCTCTGTGTTCTGCAATATGGTCGTCTTCTGTAATATCTCCTCGGTGCCTGCGAAAGAAGAATAGAGATCTACGGTAGTACCTTCGTCATCAATAACACCTGTGAAATAGACAATGATTTGTGAAAGAATAGTGCTTGCTATGTTGCCGATGCCTCCCTCATTTTTGATATAGAAGCCAGGACAAATGTCATGTATGAACTTATATGTGTTCATATAGCTCTCTCTGTGAGCTGGGTCATAGAAGTTGCGCATCAGGTATGTACCATAGTTGTCATACTCGTTGCCATCCTTGTCTATGTAAGGGTCATTAAGAGATATGCTTATCCTGTTGCTGAATTTTGAAGAAGAACGCTGTGAGTCTGAATATACTCTGTTAGATGTGGTATATGCCATCTGAGAGTGTACGCTTCCTATGCCTGTGCGTATCATGCCCTCATTCTCAGGGTTAAAGTCTGAGGCGTATGTTATATTCTCCTCATACGGAGTCTCCAACTCATTTGCAGATATCTTCATCAGCGCAAGGGAATCGCCCAAGGCATTTGATATATATATAATGAGAGAACAAGAGTCTGCTTTTATTTGCTTGTATTTAGCAATGTTCTGGTCATAGTCCTCCGGATTTATATATATGGAGTCGATACTAGGAAACTGCATTTTGCCCATCGCACGAAACTGTGTCATGTAGTTACATGTGATGTAGTTGCCAGTCTCGATATCTTTTATCCTTCCGAGATAGCCTGTCCTTGACCTTGAAACAACATTGCTAGCTGCTACAGAGTTGGAACTTACGTTAAATTCCTTAGAAGCAACATATACCACGTCAGCATCGTCTGTGAGTGATATACCAAGTGTATCGGTGGTGTCATTACATGATACCGTTGCTATCGTCAAAGATGCCAGAAGGAGTAAAGAATATGATTTATTAAAGAGATTCATAGAAGTCGATATAGTCTTTAGCAAAGTTCTCACCACTATGTTTAATCATCTTTATGGATGATTGCTGTGCATAGTCCAAAGTTTGTTGTGATATGTTTTGTGAGACAGCTATCAGTCCGTCAGAGTTGTCTATAGCTATCTTTGCCAATTCATTGCTGTCAATCTTGTCATTGTATTTGCTGAGAGTGTCAAGCGTGACACCATCGTACAACATACACTGCTTGAAATTGTCATTGAAAGGAGTGGCAATGTCATTGTCAAAGAGTGATGTCACAACCTTGATGTCTTTCAGCTCGTCGTCATTGTTGTACGCATGCTTCAAGAACAGAGGAATCAGTTGCGTCATCTGTCCTTGGCAATGTATGATGTCAGGTGTCCAGCGGAGCTTCTTGATGGTCTCTATCACGCCTCTTGCGAAAAAGACTATTCTTTCCCCGTTGTCCTTGTATGGAGTGCCGTCATTATCATACATCTGGCCTTTGCGTGCGAAGAATTCTTCGTTGTCTATGAAATACACTTGCACTTTTGTCCCGCTGATGCTTGCCACCTTGATTATCAGAGGGTAGTCATTGTCGTCTATTGTGATGTTTGTACCAGAGAGTCGAATGACTTCGTGCAGTTGCCCGCGACGCTCGTTGATGTTACCCCATCTTGGCATAAAGGTGCGTATCTCGCTGCCAGCCTCCTGTACTCGTTGTGGAACATACCTGCCCATAGTAGCCAGTTCTGTCTCTGCTACATAGGGAACGGTGTCTTGGTTTACAAAAAGAATTCTTTTCATTTTCTCGCTAAATTTTCTAATATACACACGTTATGTGCATAATTCGGATGCAAAGTTACAAAAAAATCCGCAAACTAATGGCATTTTTGCCAATAGTTTACGGAAAATTAACCTTATAAGTGCATTTTTGTACTATTCGAATGTCACAAGTGGGGTGTTTTCTTTCACTGCGTCACCTTCATTAACGAGTATGGCTTTTATTTTTCCATCACGTTCCGCGGTGAGGTTGTTATCCATTTTCATTGCTTCAAGCACAATGAGAGTATCACCCTCTTTCACCTCTAAACCGACCTTAACTGGTATGTCCACGATAGTGCCGGGCAGAGGGGAGCGCAGTGCATCCTGTAAATCATCTTTTTCTCCTGTTTTGGGTGTGGATGCAGGTGCTTTTACCACCACTTTTCTTTCTTTCTTCGGCTCAGGTACCAATGCAACGTCGTATGTCTCGCCGTTTACAGTGACCAGGGATATGCCGTCTTTGCGTTCACCAACGCTTACGGTGTATTCCTTGCCGTTAATGATATACTTATATTCTTTCATTTATTTGTCATTCCCGCTTGCTTTGATGCCCATTCTGAGTTGCGAGGGGTAATGGTAAGTGTGCCAGACTCATAGTCGTGCATATTATACCCCTGTTCATCATGCAGGGCCATCGCTATAGCTGCGTATATTTCGTTATTCATTATTATTCCTTGTTCTTTATTCTTTATACCTTTTGCCTCCGGCTGCTACATAGGTATGCATCCATGTTTCTTAGCCGGTAGGCTCTGTCGCTTAGTGGCGAGCTGTGCCAGGGCACGGCAGATGCGGAAACGGGTGTTGCGCGGCTCTATCACGTCGTCTATGTAACCGAATTGTGCTGCTTGATATGGATTGGCAAACAATTCTGAGTACTCTGCTTCCTTCTCTGCGAGGAAAGCCTTTACGTCGCCTCCCTCTTCTTTTACCTGTTTTGCGCCCTTTGCCTGTAATACGGCTACAGCACCAGCAGCACCCATCACGGCTATCTCTGCCGATGGCCATGCGAAGTTTATGTCAGCGCGTAACTGCTTACATCCCATTACGATATGTGAACCGCCGTATGACTTGCGCAGCGTCACCGTAACCTTAGGCACGGTAGCCTCTCCGTAGGCATAAAGCAGTTTGGCTCCATGCAGTATGACAGCGTTGTACTCCTGACCGGTGCCTGGCAGGAAGCCAGGCACGTCAACAAGTGATACTATAGGAATGTTGAATGCATCGCAGAAACGCACGAACCTCGCACCCTTTCTTGAAGCGTTAACGTCCAGCACTCCTGCATATGCCGACGGCTGGTTTGCCACGATGCCCACTGACTGCCCGTTGAAGCGTGCGAAACCGATGATGATGTTTTTGGCAAACTTTGGCTGCACCTCAAAGAACTCGCCGTTGTCCGTAATCGCTGCTATCACCTTATACATATCATAGGCTTGGTTAGGATCCTCGGGGATTATCTCGTTGAGTGAGTCGTCAACGCGGTTAACAGGGTCTGTGCACTCCTTGCGCGGAGCCTCCTCCATGTTGTTTGACGGAATATATGATATAAGGGTCTTGATCATCTCAATGCCCTCTTCCTCCGTCTTTGCGGTGAAGTGAGTAACACCAGACTTAGAGCTGTGTACAGACGCGCCTCCGAGGTGCTCGGCGTCAACGTCCTCGCCTGTCACTGTCTTGACTACGGCAGGACCGGTAAGGAACATGTATGAGGTGCCCTCCATCATCAGCGTGAAGTCTGTCAGTGCTGGGGAATATACCGCACCACCTGCGCATGGACCATAAATCATGGAAATCTGTGGTACCACACCAGAGGCAAGTATGTTGCGCTCAAATATCTCTCCATATCCGGCAAGGGCGTCAATACCCTCCTGTATGCGTGCGCCGCCAGAGTCATTAATGCCGATGCATGGTGCTCCCATAGTCATGGCAAGGTCCATTACCTTGCATATCTTCTCCGACATGGTTTTTGACAGTGAGCCGCCGTTAACGGTAAAGTCCTGCGCGAACACATACACCAGACGGCCTTCAATAGTTCCAGAGCCTACCACAACGCCATCACCGGGATATTGCTTCTTCTCCATGCCGAAGTTATGGCAGCGGTGCAGCTTGAACATATCATATTCCTCAAACGAGCCTTCGTCAAGCAACATGTTGATGCGCTCCCTTGCTGTGTATTTACCACGGGCATGCTGTTTCTCGATGGCTTTCTCTCCGCCTCCGAGGAATGCCTGCTCACGCTTCTCGATAAGTTTCTTTATTTTTTGTGATTGTATAGACATTTCTTTGATAATTAATAATTTATAATTAATGCAAGCTTTGTTTGATGTTTATTTCTTAGGCTCACACAGCTCTGTGAGTATTCCCGCCGTTGACTTCGGGTGCAGGAATCCTATCATCATCTGCTCAGCGCCTGGGCGCGGTGCTTTGTCTATCAGCCTTATCTCTTTGCTCTCACATTCCATCAGGGCCTCTTGTACTCCGTCTTCCACGGCGAAAGCCACGTGATGTACGCCCTTGCCTCCTTTCTCAAGCCATTTTGCTACGGCAGAGTCAGGGGATGTCGGTTCCAGCAGTTCCAGTTTTACCTCGCCAACCTTTAGAAAGGCTGTCTTCACTTTTTGGTCGGCTACTTCCTCTATGGCGTAGCATTTCAGTCCCAATACATTCTCAAAATAAGGCAATACGGCGTCGATGCTCTCCACGCCTATGCCGAGGTGGTCAATTCTTGATATTTTCATATTGTTAGATTGATTAGTATTATTATGTTGATTAGTATAAGTGTCGTTTTAGCTGAAGAATCCTAACAGTGTGCCGGCAGCTACGGCAGAGCCTATCACTCCAGCCACATTCGGACCCATGGCGTGCATCAACAGATAGTTGTGCCTGTCATATTCCAGTCCGAGGTTGTTGGAAATACGTGCCGCCATAGGCACCGCACTCACGCCAGCGTTGCCGATAAGTGGATTTATCTTGTTGTCTTTCTTGAGGAACAAGTTCATGATTTTAACGAATATCACACCGCTGGCAGTTGCAATGACAAAGGCAAATGCACCAAGCACGAAAATCTTTATCGTGCTGACAGTGAGGAATTCTGACGCTTGTGTAGAGCAGCCGACGGTCAATCCGAGCAGTATCACCACAATGTCGTTAAGTGCAGAAGACGCTGTTTTTGCGAGTCGTGATGTCTTGCCGCTCTCCTTCAGCAGGTTGCCGAAGAAAAGCATACCGAGCAATGGCAGTCCCGACGGCACGATAAACGTCGTCAGCAGTAGTCCTATGATGGGGAAAAGTATGCGCTCCGTCTGCGACACCTTACGTCCGGGCTTCATCTTTATCACACGCTCCTTGTCAGTGGTGAGCAGTCTCATGATAAAAGGCTGTATCACTGGTACCAGTGCCATATATGAATATGCGCAAACGGCTACAGCACCCATAAGCTGCGGACAAAGCTTTCCTGAGAGGAAAATAGCTGTCGGTCCATCAGCACCGCCTATGATGGCTATGCTGGCTGCCTGGTTGGGGTCAAAGCCGAGGTATAGCGCTGTCATATAAGCACCGAATATGCCAAACTGTGCCGCAGCACCTATAAGTATGAGCTTGGGATTACTTATAAGGGCTGAGAAGTCGGTCATGGCTCCTATGCCGAGGAATACCAATGGTGGATACCAGCCGCCGCGCACTCCTTGATAGAATATGTTGAGTACGGAATTTTCTTCATACAGTCCTATCTCCAGACCGGCATCAGTCTTGAAGGGGATATTGCCAAGTATGATACCCAGTCCTATAGGAATCAGCAACAGAGGCTCAAAGTCCTTTTTTATAGCGAGCCATATAAGCAGTGCTCCCACACATATCATGAGGAGATTGCCCACAGAGGCATTCGCAAAACCAGTGTATGAGAGAAACTCGTTAAGGTTGTTTATTATAAATTCAGTCATAGCATGGTAATGAGTAGATTAATATGTAAGGAATAATGATTAATGGAGAATGTGTAAAGGGTAAGGATATGTCAGGCTATCGTCACCAGTACCGCTCCCTCCATCACAGAGTCTCCTGCATTGACCATCACTGATGTAACCGTGCCGGCGGTCTCGGTCTCTATATTGTTCTGCATTTTCATGGCTTCGAGTACCACCACGGTGTCACCTGCGGCTACGGCATCGCCTACCTTCACGGCAACAGATGTCACGGTGCCGGGCAGTGGTGAGCATATCTTCGTACCCTCGCCGGCCTTTACCGGTTCCGGTGTTTTTGCCGGTTCTGGCGCACTGCCTGTGACGGGAGCCGCCACGGGCTTCACAGCCTTTGCCCTGTTGAATGTCTTTCCTGTTGAGATCGGTTCCTTCATCTCAACTTCAAACTCCGTTCCGTTTACGGACACCTTTGCCAGCGTGCCCTCCACTTCTATGATGTCAACCTCGTAGTCAACGCCCTGTACAGTATAGTTGTATTTTGCCATATTGGTATATTGTTTAGATGTTATGGTTTATCATGGTGTTGTGCGCGCTCCATTCTGTATGGTGCGGCTTGATGGATATGATACCAGACTCCACGTCGTGTATGTCGTTGGCATATTGTCGCAGTGCGAGTGATATGACGGCTATGTATATCTCTTTGTCGCGTCCGCGCGTCTCAAATCCGTCTTGCAGTATGTTTGTCGTTACCTGTCTGACCTTCTCTATCTTCTTTGCCGTCTGCACAACGGGCTTGATAGGTTGCACGTTGGCTAACTTGCTGCGTCTGTCGGCAGTCCATCCGAAGATGAGGAAGAACACGTAGAGCAGCGCGAGGCACAGGAAGACGATACCCATGCACATGATGCTGATGCCAAAGCCGTAAGGGTCATCAAGTTTCAGTTGGTCTGACTTCATCGTCGCCGTAGAAGCCATGCTGTCCATGCTGTGACTTATGAGACACAGCATGGACAGCAGCAGTGGAAGGGCTTTTCTTTTCATATTATATTGTTTAAGTGTTACGGGGTAAAGTTCGGTTGTCAGGCTGTTATCCGCAGCACAGCAGTACTATCAGCTGCGCCGTGAATATTCTCAGGAACATACTCAGCGGATATACCGTGGAGTAGCCTATGGCAGGCGCGTCCTTTGGACAACTGGCGTTGGCGTATGCCAGTGCCGGCGGGTCTGTAGTGGCACCGGCCAGCATACCCATGATGGTGAAGTAGTTGAACTTGTATATCTTGCGTGCCACCGTTCCTACTATCAGCACTGGTATGATGGTGATAAGGAAGCCTGTCATCACGTACAGCAGTCCGTCACCTGCCACCACGGTGTCAACGAAGTTGGCTCCGGCCTTTATGCCCACGCTGGCGAGGAACAGCACCAAGCCTATCTCCCTCAGCATGAGGTTTGCCGATGTCGTGGTGTATGTCACCAAGTGCATCTTGTAGCCGAAGCGGCCTATCAGTATCGCTATAATCAGCGGACCACCCGCTATACCCAGTTTCAGCGGCATAGGTATTCCCGGTACGGGGATAGGCAGACTGCCGAAGATGATACCCAGTATGATGCCCACGAAGATGGTGGCTATGTTAGGATGGTCAAGTCGTCTGATGGCATTGCCCAGCACTGACGATACGCGGTTGACAGACACCTGGTCGCCCACAACCATCAGCTTGTCGCCCACCTGCAGGGGCAGGTTAGAGCGTGCGAAGATGTCCATGCCCTGTCGCGTCACGCGTGTGACGTTAACGCCATACACGCTTGAGAAGTGCAGTTTGGCCAGTGTCTTGCCGTTTATCTCTGGTTTGGTTATCAGTATGCGGCGGCTTATCATCTGCTTCGTCTTCTCCTGCTCGGCAAACTCTGGCACAACGGTCTCATGACCTATGAATGCCTGTACCGCCTCAGCGTCCTGCTCGGAGCATACTATGTATATTTTGTCGCCCAGCTCAAGCGCGGTGGAGCTCTTAGGTATTATCAGCTGACCGTCGCGCAGTATGCGTGAGCATACGAAGTCGCGCTTCATGAAGTCGTGTATCTCAAGCATCGTGTGGCCGGTCAGAAACTGGTTCTCCACTATGAGGTGCATCAGGTGTGGCTTAGTGGCATCGTTTACCTCCTGCTCCTCCAGCTCGTCCTCCTCCTTCTGCATCTTCACCTTACATATATAGCGTATGGCTATGGTGCCTCCGATGATGCCGAGTACACCGAGAGGATAAGCGCAGGCATAGCCGTTGGCTATGGCTGGTGTGTTGCCGCCCATGATAGAGCTGAGCGCCTCCTGAGCTGCACCGAGACCAGGGGTGTTTGTCACGGCTCCATACAGTACGCCTACCATCATTGGCAGGTTGTTGGGGTCAGAGGTGTTGAAGAATGAGAAGTAGCATACGAACATCACGGCGATGTTGAGCAGTATCAGTGATGTGGCAAGCAGGTTAAGCGTCACGCCGCCCTCCTTGAAGTTGGAGAAGAAGCCCGGACCTACCTGCAGGCCTATCATAAAGACAAAGAGCACAAGACCGAAGTCCTGCATGAATGTAAGTGTGGGCAGCGGAGCCGTGAACCCTAAGTGTCCGGCCACGATGCCTGCGAACAGTACGAAGGTCACACCGAGTGATATACCTCCGATTTTTATTTTTCCGAGGTACACACCTATTGCTATTACTATAGCATAGAGCAGTGCTATGTGAGCCATGCTATCAGTGTTGGTGAATAGAGAAAGTAACCAATCCATTTTTGGCTTTTATGTTATTTTTCAGGTTCTGTGCCGGTTGTGCCGGCATTATATAGTATTATATAAATAGTATTAGTATCTGCAAAGGTATGCAATTTTCTTCAAACCACAAAATGATTATTCAACTTTTCGTGACATAATGTGATTATTTTGGCAAAACGGGGCGGACATACCTTATATAATCTCTTTGATCTTTTCCCTGCCTATTACTTCTGCGCAGGTGAAGAGCGCGGTCATCGTCACACCGTGCAGTCCGTGCAGCATGAGGTTCTGACCCGTCATCAGCAGGTTGGGTACAGGCGTGCGCGGCGTGAGTATCGTCATCATGGGCATGGCGGCATCTTTCCTTATGCCGTATGCGGTACCCTGTGGCGTGAGGTTGTAGTCACGGTAGGTCAGTGGGGTAGAGGTGTATATCTGCTCCACCATAGCGCTCAGGCCTGGTATCTCTGTTTCCGCCAGCCTTATGCACTCCTCGGCCTTGGCTTGCTTGAAGGCTTTGTAGTCCTCGCCGCGGTGTCCCACGGTGGTGTCGGCCCAGCGTTCCACTTCAGTCCACAGCATTGGCGTGAGTATGTCCAGTTGGTCGTCGGCACAGGGGCATGACACCAGCACGCCCTTGCCGCTGAAGCCCGGCTCAGACATCTGCCATACATCGGGTGTGGAGTAGATGTATTTATTATGGTTGAGATAGGGCAGTGAGCCTTTCTTCAGTTTCAGTGATACGGTGAACATACCGTAGGTGTTCTCCAGCCTTGCCATGCGCTTCTTGTATATGTTACGCATCAGCGTACTCTCTTTTACGAGTGAGCAGGTGAGTGCAGGGTGCGCATTAGATATGAATGTGTCCGCCTCATACCTCTCGCCATCGGCGCATACTGCGCATGTTATGCGTCCATCATGCTCTATCAGCTCTGTCACCTCACAGCCGGTCTTTATCTCGCCGCCGTTGGCGCGTATGCCGTCAGCCAGCTCGCTCACGAGCATATTGCCGTCGCCTTTCAGACGCCAGCTGCTCTGTATGAAACTGCTGTTGCCGTGGGCGAAGGTGAAGAGCGGCAGTGTCTCCTTGTGCAGCTCCATCTTGAGTGACGCGCCTGACAAGACGTTGATAAGTCGCTCGTTGCTGAATTTCTCGTGCAACCACTCGTAAGCGTTGGTGGAGAACATCCTGTCTGTCAGTGAGTCCTCGGCGGCGGTGGGCTGGGTGAGGGCTTTCAGCTGGTCCTCGTCAGAGCGGCGCAGCATATCGGTGTACTCCCTGAGTGCCTTGCGCTCGGTGGGGAAATGGTGTGCCAGTTCTTCCGTGAAACTGTCATATCCCTCTGCGAAGCGGTATGTGTCACCACAGATGGTGATACGGTCAAAGCCGTTGCTGTCAAGGCGTTGCCAAGGCAGGTCAAGCAGTCCGAGATACTTAAATGTATTGTGTAACGGTTGTTCCTCGGCCAGTCCGCCCACGTAGTGCAGACCTGTGTCAAAATGCGTTCCGCGGCGTGGATAGCTCTGCATACAGCCGCCGGTCTGTTGTTGGCGCTCAAGGATAAGCACCTGCATACCCTGACGGCTCAGAATGTAGCCACACTCCAGACCGCCGAGTCCCGAACCTATTATTATGACATCATATTTCATTCTTCTTTCTCAGTGTGTCGTTTTACAGTGCAAAGTTACGAAAAAAAACAATAATACAATCAAAAAAGGTCGTATTATTGCTATACAATTAAATGGGGATGTGTTGTTGCTTTGTAAATGACATTATGTAAGTGAAATTGCTGTTTTACTTACATGTTGACTTTTTGAGACACTCAACCTGAAAACGTAAAATAGAGAAAAGAAACGCAGAAAACAGATGTATGAATGTCATTGTTGGTAATGTTTATCGCGTTTTGCATACTCTGCCAACGTGATTCGATAGCTTTCACACTCTGATTCGATAGCTTTCACAGTGTAAAACCTATGCTTTCACAGTGCAAAACCTATGCTTTCACGGCCATATTCATGCTTTTTCTCAATCTTGAGAATAATCCCGATGCTGATTATCAGTGAGTTACGTACTTCGCTGAAAATCGCGTGTACGAAAACAAATATCCGTTGCTGGATTTTATCGCAAGGAAATTGAGGTTGCGAAAATCAAAGTGTCACGAAATGTGTCAAAATAACAGAAAAATGTCAGACATCTTATTTGTTATTGTTGAATATTTCCTCAAGTCTCCTGTCAAGTTCTTTGCTGCTTGCAATCCTGCGGGAGAGGATGGTGCCGTCGGGGGCAAAGAGAATCTTATGTGGAATCCCTGTCACTCCATAGATGCTCATGGGCTTGGATTCGTAAATCTGGGGAAACGGGATGCCCAATTTCTGCACGACGCTGTCGGATTTCTCTGGGGTGTCTCTGACGGTGATTCCGATTACCTTCAGCCCTTTGTCCTTGTATTTCTCGTACAAGGCAATGACATGGGGCATGTCAGCCGTGCAAGGCCCGCACCACGATGCCCAGAAATCAGCAAGCACATAGTTGCCTCGCCCTACGAAGTCGGAAATGGCGGTCGGCTTGCCATCAGGAGAAACGCCCGTGAGTTCCTTGAACATCTTGCCTTCATCTGTTTCCTGCACCAGCAAAAGACTTTCCTTCAGCCTGTCCATCTTAGGACTTGCCTGTAAGTCGGGGGACAGCTTCTCTATAAGTCCAATTGATTCGGTTGACGTGAATAATGCCTTGGATTGCCCGATAAGAAATGGAGACAGCAAATGGTCAGGGTGGTTGCTGACAATACGTCTCACCACTTCGCACATCTTCTTGACGTATGTGTCGTAGTCTATATCCGTATTGTTCTGCACCTCGAGTACGGCCATCAGTTCGTCATTCATCGGTGTGCCTCCAGTCCGTATGAGGTACGCCAAGTCCAAATCAACCGTGAGATTTACGGTGCCGCTTTCCAGAACAAAAAAGGATATCCATCCGCGTCTGCCTGATTTGCTAATAGCGCAGATAGCAGGTTCGTCAAGTGTTCCGCTTGTAGGGATGATGTTCCCGTCTTTGACTTGCAGCGTCGCTATTTTTCTCGATTTCTCTGTATCGATGACATTCAGCGTATCAGTTGGTGCGGCATTTGCCACCGTTCCTTCTATTCTCCAAGTGAATGTCTGTGCCAGCCCCGTCATTGTGACAAGTGCGAGCAGGATGGTGATGATGACTTTTTTGTTCATATAAAAGGTTTATATAATCCGTTGCAAAATTAATAAAAAAACATTCTCGCAAGTAAAATTACTACGGAGCGTAAAATTTTTTTACTCAAATTAACGTCAATTCAATGAATTGCCGCAATAACAATAATCGCAAAAAATATTGCATGAACCTACACGAATTTCCATAAATTAATCGAATTTGTCATTATTATATGATATAATCGCATTTATTGAAACAATTAAATGATGGAGCGATAGTATCGTGTTACTGCAAAAACGGTCGCACTATTCGAATGTTTTATAGCAATATATAGATTGTTTATATTCGATTTTGCTATTGACTCTTTGCGATTACATCATGGAACTTATTGATAGTTTCGTTAACACGTGTAACTATCTTTTTATATTCTGAAACATCTTCCTTCACTAAACCATCAAAGACTGTTAATTCATAAGACTGTTTTTTTTCATGTGCGTTGTACTTGATCTCAATGTATATACGTTCTACTTCCTTCAGCATTTTGGTTGTAACACTAGCCCAACGATAGCCACAAATGGCAATTGGAGATATTCCACCACGAGTGACTTTCTTTGTAGTTGAGATTTCCACTGGTTCCAAAGAAATTAGATCTGAGAAATTCATAGTTGTTATTACTCCGTGATTTATAATATCTTTGATGATGGCCAGTTTTTTATGCTGCTCATCGAAAAGAACAAGATAGTTGTTAACAATTATCTCATCAGTAGTTATGAAATCAGTAAGTGTAATCATCTTTCCACTGATGAAATAACGCAAATAGGTCTTACTTCCAATTTTATCCGTATATCGTGTAAGGCTACCCTTATATGTCTTTTTGGTTTTGACGACTTCCTGAAAGAATCCCTTTTCGAATTTCTTCTCTTTTATTTTGTTGATAATAGCAGCAACAAAGGCTGAACCAAAAAAAATAATGATAGCTGCAAGAATGAATGTTCCCATCGCTTCTTTGGATTAATTAAAGATTACTAAGAGTCAGCACTAACTTTGAATACATGACCACAGAGTTCCTTACCTATACGGTATGTATAATAGAAATCATAACTGTAGTTATTATACTTTGCTTTTTTGGCATGTTACTCTGCTTAATGTTTTTACATAATATGTATTTATGTCCTGTAATTCGGAATTGTCTAATGCAAAGATAATAATAATATCTTTAACTACAAATATATATATATTGTTATTTTGTTTTTTTAATAATTTCCATATTCTTTTGCTTTAATATCGTAACATTCTCCCCCCAAAATATGCCAAAGTAAACTTTAGAAATAGAAACGACTGCCGGAATATGGGTGCTGGCAGTCGTTGAATGATGTTTTTATAGTTGTTTTTCCATTTCAATCTATCAAATGAAAGGCAGCATATATATAGGTATGCAGTGAGTGATACCATCCTTCTGGTAGTCCTTTGTATATACCAATATACTTTCATTCACACGGGAAGAGAATTTATCGCAGAAAGCATCGAGAGACTTGTGGGTCTTGTAGCCAGAGGACTTGACCTCTAATGGAATGAGCTTGTTTTTGCGTGATAGTAGAAAATCAATTTCATAATTATTGCGCATACTGCCTGGGAAGGTGTAGTAAAACAGCTCATTGCCCGACGTGCGGAGTATCTGGGCTACCATGTTCTCATAGATATACCCAAGGTTCGCATCCAACTTGTCGGAAAGGAGTTTATGGTATATTATGTTTTCCGTAAAGTCCTTATCCCAAAAGGCAAGAGTGACAAACAGCCCTGTATCCGCAAGATACATCTTGTATCTCCTGAAGTCTGCTGACAGATGCATTCCTACGTTTGGGTCGTTAGAGTGATACGCTATGTTGGCAATCATGCTTTCACGCATTTCATCCAACAGTTCCTGCCTTTTTTCTGTTGTCGTATTCCCTGCAACGGTAGTCATCTGATAGCGATTGGCATTTTTATGCAGTTCAGATGGTATGGACCACAGGACGGAACGCAGTTTTCCGGTCCTGTCAATTTTTTGCAAGTCATCAGCATAGAGTTGTAGTATTCGCCTCTTAACCTCATCCACTTTCTGTAAGTTGTTGGTGGCAAGATATTCATTGACAGCCTGAGGCATGCCGCCAACAAGCATATAAAGACGGAAGTCACGCATCAGGTGACGGTGCGTGCTGTCACCTAATGGTTCATGTGTTCCGCTCATTTGTCGCAACAGCTTGGCTGTGGCTTGGTCTCCCAATGCCCAACGAAACTCCTCATAGTCCATTGGGAACATCTGTATGCGGTCTTCCTCGCTTGGTATGACAATGTCTTGCACATTCTGGCGAATACTAATGAGAGAGCCGGTCTCGATATAGTCGTATCTGCCATCCTTAACAAGATATTTTATTGCTTGACGTGCAAGTGGTTGTCTCTGTACTTCGTCAAAGATAATGACAGATTTACGCTCCTCCAAACTTACACCAGTTAAGAATTGAAGGCGCATAAAGAAGTAATCTAGATTGGAAATGTGGTTCTCAATCAGATCATTTATCTCAGGGCTGACGTTGGCAAAATCAATCAGGATGTATGACTTATACTCTGTTTTTGCAAACTGCTCCACTAATGTGGATTTTCCAATTCGCCTTGCTCCTTCTATCAATAGGGCAGTTTTACCGTTAGCCTCCTGTTTCCAATGCAACAGCTTGTCGTATGCTTTTCGCTTGAATATCAGTTCTTTCATAAGTGAAAAGATTTATGTGATCCGTTGCAAAATTAATAAAAAAAAAACATTCTCGCAAGTAAAATTACTACTGAGCGTAAAATTTATTCGGGTAGAATTACTACTGAGCGTAAAATTTATTTAGGCAAAACTACTACTGAGCGTAAAATTTATTTAGGCAAAATTACTACTGAGCGTAAAATTCGGGTGTTCTTTGGTATATGTCAGTATAGTTCGTCGAGGTTCTCCAGGGTGAACCAAATGCCTTTGACATTGAGATAGTGTCTCATAGCGCTTATAAACTCTTCAACGAATGATATCGCAGCTGCATAGTGTGGACCTCCGAAACTGTTGCCAAAGTCCTTCTTGTAAACAAACACCGTACCGGGGTTGTATTTAGCATTAGAGTTTGAGGTTATGATGTTTAAACCATTGTCTTTTAGAAAGTTCGCAAGTTTCTCCGTATTCTCTACAGGTACGGAGTCGTCAATAGTGCTTTGTACCAAGATGATACGTTCGTCACCGTGCGGTGTCCAACCTTTAGTAAGATTATCATCCTCCAGTGCCACGATGAACTTCTTTGACAGGTCGCTGTTAAAATCGCACATGGCAGGTGTGAACCAGTCGGATATGGTTTGGGAGTTCGTGAGATTTTTGTTCAATACATCGATTGAATATTTCTTACTTAGCAGGTATGGCTCTATTCTGTCGCAAGTTGGCTCAAGGAACAAGTCGCTGTATTCTGCTCCGATGTTGTAGAACTCATTAAATGCTACGAGGGAGCTTATCACCGTTGACGGCATTGTGGTGGTATTTAACTCAACGAGTCTGCGGTATGTCTCGGCCATATCATAAGGACCACCTCCTGCTATGGTATGGGTAATCTTAATGTCGGGATACTTCTCTGCACATAGTCGTACTACACCGATGGCGGTCTGGCCTCCCTGGGAGTACCCCATGTTAAACAGGTAATCATCCAGCGTGTAACCGTTCTTTTTCAGTATGTCGTGTACTGCAATCAGCGCATCTACTGATGCTTGTGCATTGGCGCGTGATATGCAGTAAGGCTGATTCTTGTCGTTGGTGCTGCCAAAACCGTAACCATCTGCAGCAATAGTCACCAGGTTGATTCCAGACAGTTTGGAGACAACGGTTATGTTGCCCCTTGACGGACACTGGTCTTCGCGATTTATGGTAAAGCGGTTGTACAGCAAGGTACCCTTCAGGTGCTTGGTGGTCACCTCATCGCCGATGGCAAAGATACCAGAGAGAGTGACGGGGTTACCATAAGGGTCCTGTGACGGATATTCTATATTGAAGATGGTAGTGCCGTTCTTATCATCATGGTATGACTTGGTGATGCGTGCATCTTCAATCTTTAGTTCTTGATATGTAGCTACATCATTATCATCATTGTTGCATGATGACAAAAATATCGTAACTGATATCATACATGACACCAGAGTTACCAGTAAGTATTTCTGTCTTGTAAAATCCATAATCTTGTAGGTGTGCAAGCAGCGTATTTTTTGTTTATATTACCCCTTCTTGTTCCACAGTCTGAAGATGGCTGGCTGGACAACGTATGACAGCACTACGGCGGAAATCATGCCTACGAGAGTGGCGAAGCCCACTGATTTGATGGCAGGGTGGTTGGCCACGAGCATTGATGCCACGGTGACGATGAGTATGAAGGCAGAGAAGAAGATGGCGGTCTTGTGGTATGCAAGTACCGAGGTGCCTTTCTCCTGACTGTCGCTTATCAGTCCGTTCATGATGAAGATGCTGTAGTCTACGCCGATACCGAAGATGAACGTCGATATGATGATGTTGATAAGGTTGAAGCGTATGCCGAAAATAGCCATCGCGCCGAGTACTATCAGCCATGAGAGCAGGATAGGGGCAAAGCCCAGTATGGTGTGCTTGATGTTGAAGTGGAAACTGAGCAGCAGCACCACGAACACAAACGCCATGCTCACCCACTGAAGGACGTTGAAGTCGTTGTTGAGGTCGTTCAGTCCGTCGGTGGTGTAGTAGTAGGTGTCAAGCACCAGCATGTTTGGCTGTGTGGCTATGGCATCGCAGATGCGGTTATAGTCGGTGTCCTTACCACGTATGGAGTCGTTGGTGCAGCGTACGGAGGTGAAACAGAGATAGTCGCCTGCGGCAGTCTGCTCCATCAGCGTTGACTGATAGCCTAGTGGTATAATGTCCGCCTCATAGAGTGGGGTAGGAGTATATTCGGCAGTGGCGAGGTCGAAGAACGGAGCAAAGCCGTCGGCAGTCAGTCCTGCCTGTGATGCTGTTGCACTGATGAGGCTGCGCACCTTTGCAAGGCGCTCAGGCGACCAGTAGCTGTGCCATGCGTCAATGCGCTTCTGCTGCTCGGCTACTGGTACGAAGATGACATTGGTGCGTGTGTAATCCTTTACCAGTCCGAGCTTCTGCAGGGAGTCAAGCTTGGCAGACAGCAGGGTGAAGTTCTGCAACGCCTCCTCCATGGTCTTGCCCTGTGAGGCAAAGTATTTCGACTTGTCCTCAGTGTATGTCTTGTCGCGCAGCAGTTTCTCAGAGTATTCAGTATTGTCAGCCAGATATCCGAGGTTACTCATGTCTGCGTCGAAGTCGGTGCCTTTTATGATGTATGCAACTATGCAGACTACGGTGACAGCGCCGATGATGTAGAGCAAAGGCTTCTTCTGGTCAAAAGGATAGTTGTTTACCTTGTCTATGAAAGCAAACGCCTTCTTGTTCACGCGGTTCTTCTCAAGTGGCAGCAGGTGGGGCAGGTATATCAGGGCGAACACCGTAGTGCCGACGATAGCGAAGGCAGCGAAGAGTCCGAAGTCTTGCAAGAGGTCGGTCTTTATGAAGATAAGTCCCATGAAAGAGCCTATGGTGGTGAGGCAGCCCAGCAGCACGGGCTTCGTCTCGTCGCGCAGCACCTGCTCAGGGTCGGCAACGTACTTATAGTGCGTCATGATGTGGAGCACGTAGCTCATAGCCACACCGAGCACTACGGCGCCGATGCCGAGGGCGAGCAGAGAGAACTGACCTTTGATGAAATACATCAATGAGAGTCCGAAGAGCGTGCCGAAGACTACCGGCAGAATGAGCAGAGGTATGGTGTTCCAGTTGCGCATACAGAGGAAAAGTACCAACAGTACAATGATGAGCGACCCGGCAATGGTGGTGGTGAGGTCGTTCTTGATAGTGGAAGAGTTGTAGTAGCCGCTGGCAGGAGTGCCGTGATAGCTTATCTTCACGCCGGGATGTGCCTGTGCAAAAGCGTCAATGAGTTCGTTGAGGTTCTCGAAAAGTTCAGAGCCTTGTCCTGTGTTGGTAGCAGAGAACTGAGGTGATATGAAAGCCACGCACACCGTAGAGTCTGGCACGAAGAAATGCCCGTTGATGGTCTTGTAACTGCCGCCGGTGGCTTGCATCAGCGGAGCCATCTGCTGCATCAGTACGTTGCGCATACCTATAGGGTCGCTCTGTATTAGTTCGGGGAACATCTCACCGAACTCGCTTTGCATATCTTCCGCATTCTGTACCATCTGCTTACGCATGTGGTCTGTCGTCAGAAGGGTATCGAAGGCAGCGTAAGCTGAGGTGTCGATATATGCAGGCAGGTTCTCTTGCATAAAGGCGATGCCTTCAAGCATGAGGTCCTCAGGAATGTTATAGAATATGTCGCCTATTACGCGCAGTGTGGAGTCCTTGGCGTTGTCGCGGGCCATGAGAGAGTCCACGAACTCATCGCATACGGCGGTTAGGGTATCGGTGTCAGCACCCTTCTTAGCCTCAAAGAGCAGGAAAGTCTTATCTTTGATGCGCAGGTCAGCGAACGCCATCTTCGTTGTGCCATCAGGGTTCTTTGACGACGGCATCAGTTTGTTGAGGTCCTCCTCCAGATGTATCTGACTGGCGAAGAATCCTGTTACAGCGAATAGTGCCACCATTGACAGCCACATCTGCCACTGGTGCTTATGGAAATATCTGTAGATTGAAATAAAAAGTTTTGTCATCGATGTATTCGTTTAATTAGATTTTAGATAGTATTCAAAAATTATATATATATTCCAAATAAATATCCAACAGATAATGGGGGATAACGCAACTGTAACTTTGGGAAATCTCTTTATGAGATAACCAATAGATACAGGTATAAAGAACATCCAATGCCCAGCATAAATATACACTTCTTCCAGTCCGAATCCACAAATGAGGTGTATCAGGATGTCAACACATAAGCACAGAGATATCATCCATAGGAATTGTTCTTTCCTGCCCTCAAATATACCTAATACTAAAAGTAAAACAAGAAAAAACTCCACGGCATAGTTTATCATCTTTGTCTTGCCTGAATATTTAACAATGACAGGACGTTCCTTGGCATAGGCATCCATAAAAGTATAGTCTCTGTGTATTTGTATACCTTCACCAAAAATGTTATCAACAATTGCATCCCAGCGTGATAGAGAGTTGTCTGTCCAATATACGAATTGTTCGTATGCAGCGCTGATTATGCTGTTGTCTTGTTTGGGCGCATTTGTCAGTATAGGAGAGCCGACCCCGTTTTTCCTCCTCCATCTTTCGTTCTCCTCTTTGGGCGTTATGTGTGTGATTTTTTTTGTGTTCCAAATACTGTTCGCAATAAATTCAATTTTGCTTTTGTCTGTTATTCCTAATGTCTTTAACGAATCTACTACGCATTGTCTGTTGGAAATACTGTCATTTATTAGGGATTCTTTGTCTAATATTTCCCAAGACAAATCAGATTGCACCTTGGCGAAAGTTACTATTCCCAGAAGGGGAAATAATACTGCGGGAAATAGGTATCTCCAATTAAAAAAGCTCTTTTTTCTTGTAATAAGTGCGCAAGCATATACTTTTAAGCCATTGCTTAATGTAATGCCTGATGTAAGTATAAATAAGATTATAGTTTGCCAAGTACTCAGTTTCTTGTTATTTCGTAATTTCTCTCCTGCAATCCATAGTGTAAGTAAAATACAAAACATAGATGGACAGAAACTGTCTGGTACCATTATGGTAAGCATGATGTATCCCATTGAGAAAAACAAAGCACATAGGATGTTTGCCTGTTTTTGCGTTACTCCTACTATGTTGCGAAGTATCCTGAATAAAAATATAAAAGAATATAAGGAACAGCCTACAAGTAGAACCGTTATTATAAGCATAGCGAAGTTTCTACCTGTAAATATTAAGAGCAATTCATTTAATTTGGCAAAAGGCCACATCATAAAGATAAACAAAGGATGCCTGAATAATGGAGTCATGTGCCACCGTACTGTTTGAATATACATATATTCGTCAAAGCCAGAAACATTGAAATCAATGTTTAGGTCGCCCCATGTATATCTGAAGTGGTACAGACTGATAACATTCAGCAATATAATAAAAGCCAAAGCGAAGAGCGTAGGAATACGTTCCTCTTGTCGGATACCAAATATATACTTGATTTTCTCTAACATAACTTTGATTACGAGTGTTTTGCCTAATAGCACTCTGATTATTTCGTAATGATGTATTTAATCTTGCCCTTGAGCTTTTGGTCTTTTAATGTCAGTATGATGCGGTACATGTGGTTGCCCCACATCTGTTGCAAGACGGGGTCAAGCAGGGTGCTGATGTCTTCTGACTGTGCCGTGAGTTGCTTGACGTCATATACTATGCGGTAATCACCGAGCTTGATGATGCCGTTATTGTCAATCTGTGGTGCGGTGAGAGTCATAAGCATCAATTGCGTTGGAGCCTCGTAGGTGTCGAGGCTATAGTCCTCTGTCACTTCCACTCGTTTGCCGTTGCCTGTCTTTACGGTGCGCCTCCAGTAGTTTACCTTGGCTTCCTTAGGGTATGCCTTGCTGATGTCGAGTGTCAGCTGACCGGGTTTATGGCTGATGACCTGTGCGGCATACTGCTTGCCGTCATGCTGGCTGACGCCGTTGATGCGTGGCAGGTTGTGGTAGTCGCTCTGCATGGTCCATATCTCATAGCGCTGCTTAGAGAATGTCTTTGAGGTGTAGGCACCGACACCTGGGTCTATCAGCAGAGGCTCATTGTCGGGATAGACGATGAACGAGCCTACGTCATTATGGTTGTGGCTCTCGCCGTTGTTGCCGCCCTTCATGGCAACGAAAGGCTCACGGGCAGTCATTATCTGCAGGTCTGGCAGCCATACGTTTCTCAGTTCCGGCTCACGTGGCGTCTCCTTCAGAAAACTCTGTATGTGTTGCAGGAAGATGAGTTCACGAGCCAGTGACGGCCAGTTGCCGCTCTTGTCATAAAGACGGGCGGGGTGGGTGAGTATGTCGCTCTGCTTACCGACGTATGCGGCATACTGACGCATGGTCTTGTCGTCTGTATATAGTCCGAAGGGGTATGCAATGTTGATGTTGAGCATGGCATGGTTGCCGTGAGCGTCAGCGAAGTTGACGGCATAGTCGTGCCCAATATACATCTTGTATATATAGGCCTCCATATTCTTTAGTTTCTCGTTGCCGTCAGTCTGTTTCAGGAGATAGAGAGTCTCGAAGAGTGATGCTGCGGCACGGTCCCAGTAGTGTGGGCCCTCATCGCAACCGCCATCATCAGGATAGAGGTCGGTGAATGCCTGGCAGGCCTTCTGTATCTGACCTATGGCCTTGCTCTTTCTGTTCTCGTCATGTTCGCAAAACATTACGCATGCCAGCCAGTTGGAGCATATCCAAGGGTTCCAGTTCATGCCAGCCTTCTTCCACCAATAGTTGGTCTTTACCGCTGGTTGCAGTATGCGGCGGGCTATCTCATCGTCTATGCGACGTGTTATCAATGGTGAGAAACTGTCCAGTTCCTTTCCCATCACATAACGTGTCCATGCTATGAGTGACGCCGTCTCTGCATTGAAGAGGTCAACGGTCTGGTCTTCTGTGCGCGGCACTTCTGTCTTGTAGTGAGCAGGCAATCCCCACCATGTCTCTTCCAGGGTGCTTTGCAATCCGTTGATAATGTCAGGCAGGAACCTGCGCTGTCCCTCAATGACTTCAGCCAGGACCAAGGCTGCCAGCTGACGGCGTTTCTCAAATAGCAGTCCTTCATAATTAGTGCGGTTGCCTGTCTTCTTGAACTCCGCAAAGGTAGCCGCAGGGAGACTGTGCCACTCCTTGCCCTTATACTGTTCGCCAAAACCGATGTAGTCCTTGCGCATGCTTTCAGGCACGGAGTCGCGCCAGAATGTGTCGCCCCAGCGAGGCTGTGCAAAGATGTTAGTTGTCAGTATAAGAAATAATATGGTTGTGATAAATCTCTGTCTCATAAATTATGAAGTGTTCTGACTGTATGGTCGTGTTATGCAAGTGTTCCCTTGAAGTCCATATAGGACTGCTTGTCGTCGGCGATGTTTGCGACGATGAGGAAAGTGCCGTCTTCTTTAGCTGTGGCATTGACGGTGATTACTACCTCCGGGCATACGGTAGGTGTAGCAATGGCTGTCAGGCGGCATTGCTTAATGGCCTTGATGCGCAGGTCGCGACCTGTGAGCATCATGGCACACTCCTTGATGGTCTCGATGTTGCAGACGCCCGGACATACCGGGTCGCCGGGGAAGTGACCGTCATATACGTTACAGTCGGGCAGTATGGCAACGGTATATTTGCCGTTGTCACCGTCTTTTTCCTCTTTCAGTATCTTGTAGAATTTATCTTTTAGCAGCATGGTTATTCCTTTACAAAGATTTTCATAGTGGTGTCGGCATAGACCTCATCGTTGACTTTCGTCTCACCACGTATAATGGTAATGCCTTCCACCTCTGGGCCCATGGTGATGGTGGTGGTCAGCACATCGCCAACCTTAGGGCGGTTATACAGGTGGAAGTTCTTTACCTCTCCGATATATCCCACCGGTGGCTCTGTGGCTCCGGCGCTGATAGCGTTATGGCCTGCGAAAGCAGAGGCAGACTGTGCTATGTGTTCTATGAGTCCGGGCTCAGCCATCAGTCCGTCTTCGTCAATGAAGAAGTTGTCATTGCGCACGGTGAGCTGGCATGTAGCCTCGTCTCCATTAACGCACAACAGCTCGTCAACCATCATGATTGGCGAGCGTTGCGGTATGAGTTTCTTTATATCCATTTTATTGAACAAATGCAAAACATATAATGCATAATTCAGAATTAGTCGTAACGAATAGTATGTCTAATTATGAATTATGCATTATGAATTATGAATTAGCCTTATGCGTGAGCCTCAATATAGTCATACAGGTCATTGAATGTCTGTATCTTTGGAAGATCCTCTGCAGGAATCTTCACTCTATACTCTGTCTGGATTATAGCGACGAGGTCAACAAGTGACAGGCTATCAAGAGCAAGGGTGTTTTTGATGCTTGCATCAGGGGTGAGAGTGCTTTCTTCTACCTCAAATTCCTCTGCAAGTACAGAGTTTACTTTTGCAATGATTTCTTCTCGTGTCATAATTAATATTTTTTGATTTGTAATTAAAGATTCTTTATTATTAATGTAGAGTTTGTTCCGCCAAAACCGAATGAGTTGGTAAGGAACATATCAAAGTTGGCAGACTTTGTCTCTGGTATGATGTTGATACAAGAGGTCTCCTCGTCTGGCTCGCTGAAGTTGATGTTGCCGGCAATGAAGCCGTTCTTCATCATCAGCATAGAGTAGATGGTCTCTGCAGCACCAGCAGCCCACATCTCATGGCCAGTCTGTGACTTAGTAGATGTTACAGGAACCTTGTAGTCGCCGAATATCTGTGCTATTGCCATAGCCTCACGACCGTCACCTGCATGTGTAGATGTGGCGTGTGCGTTGATGTAACCAATCTGTTTAGGGTCAATGCCGCCGTTCTTCAGTGCAAGCTCGAGAGAGCGGGCAGGTCCAGCTACGTTTGGTGTAGAGATATGGTCGCCGTTGCCTGAGAATCCCCAACCTACAACCTCTGCGAGTATCGGTGCACCGCGCTTTACTGCATGCTCATAGCTCTCAAGTATTACGGTTGCGGCGCCGCCACCAGGAACGAGTCCGTCACGGTTCTTGTCGAATGGACGTGATGCCTTTGTAGGCTCATCCTCACGTGTAGAGAATGCCTGTATTCCGTCGAATGATGCGATAGAGTACATGTTAGCCTCCTGTGCGCCACCACAGATTATGCAGTCCTGCAAACCGTTCTTGATGAGCAGATAGGCATTACCGATTGCGAGTGAACTTGAAGCACAAGCTGCAGATGACGTGAGGTTAATGCCACGTAATTTGAACAAGCAGGCAAGGTTCATAGTCACGGTAGAGTTCATTGACTGGAATATAGCACCAGAGCCACATGCGCTGGTATCCTTGAACTCACGGAACTTATCAAGGGCTTTCATCGTTGCCTCGGCAACAGAGTCATTACCGTAGATGATACCTACCTCATGGCTGTCAAGGAAGTCCTGGTCTATCTTGGCTGCCTCAAGGGCGTCTTTTGTTGCCATATATGCGTACTGAGCCTCTTCTGGCATGAACTGACGCATGTTGCGTGCTACGAAAGGCTTTAGGTTAGGCATAGGCACATTGGCGCAGAGTGCAGAACGAAAACCTGCGTCTTTGCGCTCCTGTGAGAATATTATTCCACTCTTGCCCTCAAAAAGAGACTGGCGGACGTCATCAAGTGTCTGTCCAAGGCATGACCAGATGCCCATTCCTGTTATTACTACTCTGTTCATATTCTTGATTATGAATTAATGCTTGTTAATTATGCATCATGAATTTCCTTCACCCAGCACCTGCGACGTTTTACTGTCTTAGGGTTAAGGGGTTTCCATTGTGAAAGTTCGCGTATGTTGGTGTCAAGCTGCGGGTTGGTCTCACACCACTTTATGCCTTTCTTGTTGTATATCGGTATCAGGTGAGCAAACATAGCCGCATTGACACCCATACCCTGCATCTCTGGTTTTACGGCTATTATCATCAGCTGAGCCTTGTTCTGATGCCCGAACTTAAGGGCCTTGAGCAGGTGGAACCAACCGAATGGCAACAGTTTGCCTTTGCTCTTCTTTATTCCGTCAGAGATGTCGCGGCATGTTACGGCAATGCCTACCAACTGTCCTTTGTCATCCTCCATTATCGGAACCATGTCCATATCTACGAGTGGCAGGAAGGTGTGTAACACATCATCAGCCTGCTCTGGTGAGAATGGCGCAAAGCCGTAAAGAGGAGTGTATGCCTCGTTAAGCAGTTGGAATATCTTCTGCCCGTAGCTCTCATACACCTCTTTCTTTGTGATTTCTATGTGGTGTACTCCAAACTCTTGCTTGCTGTAGTCAGCGACGCGCTGAAAGCGTGGCGGTACTTTTTCCGGAACTTGGAAACGTATCTGCAGCCAGTCAGCGGCTTTCGTAAATCCCAGACGCTCCATGTGGTCTTTGTAGTATGGAGGGTTCCAAAACTCCATGAAACAGCCGTCAAGGTCAAAGTCTTCTATAAGCATACCCTCCTTGTCGAAGTCGGTGATGCCCATAGGTCCCTGTATCTCTGTCATGCCTAAGGCCGCTCCCCATGAACTGACAGCATTAAGTAACGCCTCTGATACCTCCCAGTCATCAATGAACTCAATATGGGTGAAGCGTACTATCTTTTTCTGCCAGCTTTCGTTGGATTTATGACTGACAATGCCAGTGATGCGTCCTACGCACTTGCCTTCCTTGTAAGCTACAAACGGTTGCACGTCTGCATACGGCAGACTGCGGTTCTTCTCGGGGTTAAAGAAGTCACGAATATCGGTATCCATGTCAGGCACATATTGGCTACAACCCTTGTACAACGTTCGTGGCAGTTGCACAAAATCGTTCATCAGTTGTTTATTGTCGGCCTTTTTTATTTGTATACTCATGCGTACGTGTCTTCTTTTATAATGCAAAGGTAAAAAAATTTCTTTATATCAACAAGTTTTCTTAAGTATATTTTTTTTGTATTGATAAATAATAATATGAAAAATTATTTGTAACTTTGTTTTTCAGTACAGATAATTATTTTTGTGATGGAACAAGATATTATAATAAAAGTTATAGAATTGTTGGGCACATTTGCTTTTGCAATTTCTGGAATACGACATGCTGCGGCAAAGCATTATGATTGGTTTGGCGGGTATGTGTGTGGTATCGCTGTTGCTATAGGTGGTGGTACGATACGTGACTTGATGCTATCTACCACACCTTTTTGGATGACCACTCCTGTCTATATGATATGCACTGCCGTGGCGCTTTTTACGGTTGTGTGGTTCGGACATTGGATGGAGCCTCTGAAAAATGCCTGGTTTGTGTTTGACACTCTGGGTTTGGCGCTGTTCACTATAGCCGGAATACAGAAAAGCCTGCTGTTTGGTCAGCCGTTCTGGGTTGCCGTTATCATGGGATGCATTACAGGTGCGGCTGGTGGTGTGATACGTGATGTCCTGCTTAATAACGAACCTGTGATTTTCCACAAGGAGATATATGCCATGGCTTCGGTTATCGGCGGAGTGGTGTACTGGGGAGTAGAGTCCCTTGCTCTGCCTGTAGGATGGAGCGCGGTGCTCAGTTTTATCGTGACATGTCTTATCAGGTTCCTGGCTGTGAAGTATCATATCTCGCTGCCAGTGTTGAAAGAGAGGCTTTAGGGGATAAGAAAACAAGTAGGAAACAAATAGGCAACAAAAAAATGGAACATAGAACGGCAGAAGCCATCTATGTTCCATTTCTTTTATAGTTTAGTTAAAACGTTTTCTTATCCCTGTACGGCAGCTACGCCTGGAAGAACCTTGCCCTCGATAGCCTCGAGCAGAGCACCACCACCGGTAGAGATGTAAGAAACCTTGTCAGCAAGACCGAACTTGTTTACACAAGCTACAGAGTCACCGCCGCCGATGAGTGAGAATGCACCCTCAGCAGTAGCCTCTGCAATAGCGTTGCCGATGGCACGTGAGCCGTCGCAGAAGTTGTCGAACTCGAATACGCCTGCAGGACCGTTCCAGAGGATTGTCTTGCAGCCCTTGATGGCAGCAGCAAACTTCTTCTGAGCCTCAGGACCTGCGTCAAGACCCTCGAGGTCAGCAGGGATTGCGTTTGCTGGGCAAACAGTCTGAGGAGCGTCGTTGCTGAACTCAGGAGCGCAGATAGCGTCAGGAGCCATAACGAGCTCTACGCCGTTCTTCTTAGCGAGCTCCTCAACACCGAGAGCTACGTCAAGCTTGTCGAGCTCGCAGATAGACTTACCTACCTCGCCGCCGTGAGCCTTAGCGAATGTGTATGTCATACCACCGCAGAGGATGAGTTTGTCAACCTTACCGAGAAGGTTCTCGATGATACCTATCTTAGAAGATACCTTAGAACCACCCATGATAGCGATGAAAGGACGCTTGATGTTAGAGAGCACGTTGTCAACAGCCTGCACCTCTTTCTCCATCAGCAGACCGAGCATCTTGTTGTCAGCGTCGAAGTAGTCAGCGATGACAGCGGTAGAAGCGTGCTTACGGTGAGCTGTACCGAATGCGTCCATTACCCAGCAGTCAGCGTAAGAAGCGAGCTTCTTGGCAAACTCCTTCTGGCTTGCCTTCATAGCCTTCTTAGCCTCTTCGTATGCAGGATCTTCCTTATCTATACCAACTGGCTTACCCTCCTCTTCTGGATAGAAACGGAGGTTCTCGAGCAGCAGCACCTCGCCTGGCTTCAGTGCAGCAGCCTCAGCGTCAGCCTTCTGGCAGTCGTTTACAAACTTAACAGGTGTGCCCAGTGCGGCAGACACTGCATCAACAATCTGACTAAGTGAGAGCTCTGGCTTTACCTTGCCCTTTGGCTTGCCCATGTGAGACATGATGATGAGAGAACCGCCCTTCTCCAAGATGAGTTTGAGGGTTGGCAGAGCACCCTTGATACGGGTGTCATCAGTAATCTTACCGTCCTGAAGAGGTACGTTAAAGTCAACACGCACAATGGCTTTCTTGCCGGCAAAGTTGTAATCGTTGATTTTCATTGTTTTATTTGTTGTTATTAGTTTGTTAGTCGCAAATTTGGGCACAAAGTTAATAAAAAATTCGTACATAACCACTTGGCGCATGAAACTTTTTACCCTTGCGCGGAATATTTCTGTTTTGTGCTAACTCCACTTTGCATTTCGTTTTTAGAGTCATGTGGTATTTGCTTGTGTGTCTAAAAATATAGGTTAGATGTTAGTATTACAGAATTTTTTATTAACTTTGCACTATAGAAATATAGGTTATTCAAACATGATAAACTACGATTTGACTAAAATCACCACCATTATCTTTGATGTTGACGGAGTGCTCTCGGCCGCTACGATAGGCATGAGTGCTGCTGGTGAACCTCTGCGTACTGTGAACATTAAGGATGGTTATGCTATACAGCTCGCTGTGAAGATGGGGTTGCGCCTGTGTATTATCACAGGAGGCAAGGATGCTGCTCTGCCGTTACGTTATGGCAAGTTGGGCATGACGGATATCTTCATGGGCTGTGGCGTAAAGATTGACGTGTATCACAAATATCTGGCAGACAATAATCTGACAAATGAAGAGGTGATATATATAGGTGATGATATACCCGACTATGAGATTATGCGTGAGGTGGGTTGCCCATGTTGTCCGAAGGACGCCTGCACTGACATACGGGAGATAAGTCTGTATGTCAGTCCGTATGAAGGCGGTCGTGGCTGTGCCCGCGATGTGTTGGAGCAGGTGATGCGCGCCAAGGGCATGTGGCTCAGCCATGCTAAGGCGTTCGGGTGGTGAAATTAAAAATAAGCATAGTAAAATATGAACTATTTACATGAGCACCGTGACAAGGTGCGTGATTATGAGTGTGACCTCCAGGGTATTGTGAATAATGCCAATTACCAGCATTATGTGGAGCATGCCCGCCATGAGTTTTTGTTGTCAAGGAATATCAGTTTTGCTGATTTGCATGAGCAGGGCATAGACTGTGTGGTGTCAGGCATTGAGATGCGTTTCAAGGTTCCTTTGAAGAGCAGGGACGAGTATGTGGTGCGTACCAATGTGAAGAAGGAGGGCATACGCTATATCTTCCTGCAGGATATCTATCGTCTCAGCGATGATAAGCTTTGTCTGAAGGCAAAGGTGGAGGCAGTGTGTGTCGTTAACGGAAAACTGGGTGACAGCAATCTGCTGATGGAGGCGATTATGAATGCATAATTTATAATGAATAATGGGTAATGAATAATGGGTAATGAATAATTCATAATGCATAATTCATAATGCATAATTAATCGCTTGGCGTTTCTTTGTCAAGCAATGCATCACATAGTGCTGAGTGGCGACGCTTTTCTTGCGCTCCATGGGTGCTCAGGCGCATAGCGGAGTCTAAAGGCTGCAAGCCAACTAAAAGAACTCATAACTCATAACTCATAACTTGAAACCATAGCTTGCGAAGCAATATGCAAGAATTAAAAGAACTATATAAGGAATGGTGCGGCAAGGAACCTGTGCAGGCAGAACGTCTGCCAGGTGCCGGCAGTAATCGAGAGTATTATCGTATGACGGGTGAGGATGGTCATACCGTTATAGGGTGCAAGGGCACATCGCGTGAGGAAAACCATGCTTTCGTGTGCCTTGCCAAGCATTTTATGAAGAGAAAACTGCCTGTGCCGCGTGTGCTCGCTGTCAGCAATGACGAGATGCGTTATCTGCAGGATGACCTTGGTGACCGCTCTCTCTTTGATGCCATAAAGGGAGGACGTGATGCAGGCGGCAGATATACGGTGAAGGAGCGTGAACTGTTGAAAAGAACAATACGCGAGTTGCCTAACATACAGATACGTGGTGCGCGTGGATTGGATTTCTCTGTGTGCTATCCGCAGCCGGAGTTTGACCAGGAGGGCGTACTCTTTGACCTCAACTACTTCAAGTATTGTTTCCTGAAAGCCACAGGCCTCGACTTCCATGAGTTGAAGTTAGAGGCAAGTTTCCGTATGTTGGCGAAGGACCTTGTGAGTGGTGAAGGTGCGCAGGGATTTCTCTACCGTGACTTCCAGGCACGCAATGTGATGCTGGACAAGGATGGTAATCCCTACTTTATAGACTTCCAGGGAGGCCGTCGCGGTCCTTATTATTATGATGTGGCTTCATTCCTGTGGCAGGCGTCAGCCCGTTATAGCAGCACACTGCGTGAGGAACTGGTGCAGGAGTATTACAACGCATTGAAGCAATATACAGAGGTGCCTGCATACAAGGCGTTCTGTGACCGCCTGCAGCTCTTTGTGCTTTTCCGCACGTTGCAGGTGCTCGGCGCATACGGGTTCCGTGGATATTTTGAGCGTAAGGCACACTTCATAGAGAGCATACCGCCGGCCATACAGAATCTGCGTGAGCTGTTGGATAAGAACGACTTCCCTTATCCTTACCTCATGGATATGCTCCGCCGTTTGACGGAGATGCCGCAGTTTAAGGTTAAGCCAGAGCAACCGGCAGAGCGTAAGGATGGCTACAAGACCACAGACCGTAACCCTTATGCGGCCAATCCGAGTGACGGTAAGGCTACGTTCTCTAAGTATGACGGCAAGGGACCGTTGGTGGTAAAGGTATTCTCCTTCTCGTTCCACAAGGGCATACCTGAGGATGATAGCGGCAACGGCGGTGGCTATGTGTTTGACTGTCGTTCCACGCATAACCCAGGACGCTATGAGCCTTATAAGAAGCTGACGGGACTTGACGAGCCGGTGATACGTTTCCTTGAGGATGACGGTGAGATACTTACGTTCCTTGAGTCAGTATATAAGTTGGCTGATGCTCATGTGAAACGATACATACAGCGTGGCTTCACCTCGCTCATGTTCTCCTTCGGATGCACCGGCGGTCAGCATCGCAGTGTGTACAGCGCACAGCATCTGGCAGAGCATATACATGAGAAGTTCGGTGTGGAGGTAAGACTGCTGCACAGAGAGCAGAATATAAGTCAGGTGTTTACAAAGAAATAAAACAACTCAACTTCCTTTGGGTAGTCAGTAGTTGGGTAGTCAGTAGTTAAGTAGTCAGTAGTTAAGTAGTCAGTAGTTAGGTAGTCAGTAGTTAGGTAGTCAGTAGTTAAGACATTACGTTCTTTCTTTATAAGGTCGCGCCCCATTTGTCTTAACTCCTTAACTCCTTAACTCCTTAACTCCTTAACGTCTTAACTCCTTAACGTCTTAACTCCTTAACGTCTTAACTCCTTAACGTCTTAACTCCTGATAACTCAATACGTTGAGTGAAACTTTAGTAAGATAAATTGAGAATAATACAATTTCTGAAAAACTGGACGCTCCCTATATCCATGACATTTGGAGCGTTGGCATATTTCATTGGTAGTGCCATGCCTCTCAGCGCGGAGGCCAAGGCCGATGTGCTGGGCTTTATAGAGTGGCTGCAGCCGGTGCTGCTGTTCATAATGTTGTTCGTGGCATTTTGCAAGGTCAGTCCCAAGGCATTGAAACCACGCCGTTGGCACTTGTGGCTGCTCCTTACCCAGACGGGGTTGTTCTCCCTGTGTTGTTGGGTGTTGTGGATGTTTCCGCAGACATCTTCCCGACTGGTGCTTGAGGGCTTTATGCTTGCAGTCATCTGTCCTACGGCTACCGCCTGTGCGGTGGTGACTCAGAAACTTGGGGGCGACTCTGCCACCACTACGGCATATACCATCCTGGTAAACCTCACTGTGGCAGTGGTGATACCATTGCTGTTGCCGTTGGCCCATCCCCATGCCGGACTGACATTCCTGCCAGCCTTCATGACCATAATAAAGAAAGTGTTCCCGCTGCTTATCATGCCCCTGCTGCTGGCATGGTTCGTCAGGTATTGCGTGCCGCGGCTGCATCGTGCGATACTCTCTACGCGCGACCTGGCTTTCTATCTCTGGGCGGTGGCTCTGTCGCTTGCCATCGCCATCACCGTGCGCGCGCTGGTTCACAGCCATGAGTCATTGTGGCATGTAGCGGCTATTGCCGGAGCCACGTTAGTAGCCTGCGTCTTTCAGTTTGCCTTTGGCAAGTGGGTTGGCGGCAAGTACGGTTTCAGACTGGAGGGCGGACAGGCCCTGGGACAGAAGAATACCATCTTCGTCATCTGGCTGGGCTATACCTTCCTTTCGCCTATCACGGCAACGGCGGGCGGATTCTATTCCGTATGGCACAATGTGGTGAACTCCTGGCAGTTGTATAAGTATAGGAAATCAGGTAAATAATGCGTTACTTCATACATTTATCATATGACGGCACACGTTATCACGGTTGGCAGATACAGCCTAACGGGATAAGCGTTGAGGGCGAGATAGAGCGTTGTCTGTCCACACTGCTGCGCACCCCCATAGACATTGTGGGGGCAGGGCGCACCGATGCCGGCGTTCATGCCCGTCACATGGTGGCACATTTCGATTTTTGTGAAGAAAACGAAGACGAGAACAGGAACGAAGACGAAAATAAGGCTAAGGACTTTTGCAAGCAGTTGACATATAAGCTCAACCGTATGTTGCCCCCTGATATTGCCATATACCGTGTGGAGCAAGTGGCTGATGATATGCACGCACGTTTCTCAGCCACCGCGCGTACATATCATTATTATGTGAGCATGGGGCGCAGTCCCTTCAACCGTCACTATATGTGGCAGACACACTTCGCTCTTGACTTTGCGTTGATGAATGAGGCAGCAGCCATACTAATGGAGTATGAGGACTTCGCCTGCTTCTCAAAGTCACATACCGATGTTAAGACTACGCTGTGTAACGTGACGGAAGCGAGATGGATACAGACATCAGAGACAGAATGGTATTTCCGCATCAGGGCCAACCGCTTCTTGCGTAACATGGTGCGCGCCGTCGTTGGCACACTCGTAGAGGTAGGCAGACACCGCCTGTCACTTGACGGTTTCCGTAAGGTGATAGAGAGCGGACAGCGTACTAAGGCAGGGGAGTCCGTACCGGGACATGCCCTCTTCCTTGAAAAAGTGGAGTATTGATGTTGTGGCACTGTATTTGTATGTATGGTGCATTGTAATAACATAGGTAGTTATAAAACAAGATAAACACAATGGAAGTAAAAGAAATCCCCGTGTTGCTGCTCACGGGTTATTTGGGCAGCGGAAAGACAACCCTTCTTAACCGTATATTAAATAATGAGAAGGGCATAAAGTTCGCCGTCATCGTCAATGACATAGGCGAGGTGAACATTGACGCCGACCTGATACAGAAGGGTGGGGTGGTTGACCAGAAAGACGACTCGCTCGTGTCATTGCAGAATGGCTGCATCTGCTGCACGCTGAAGATGGACCTGGTGCAGCAGCTCAGTGACATAGTCAAGATGGGTAAGTTTGACTACATTGTCATAGAGGCAAGCGGTATCTGCGAGCCTGCACCGATAGCCCAGACTATATGCTCCATACCTCAGATGGGTGCCCAGTATAATGAGAACGGCACGCCACGCCTTGACTGCATAGTTACCGTGGTTGACGCTCTGAGAATGAAGGATGAGTTTGGCTGCGGCAAATCTCTCCTTGGTGCCAAGCGTGACGAGGAGGATATAGAGAACCTCGTGATACAGCAGATAGAGTTCTGTAACATCATACTGCTTAACAAGGCCTCAGAGGTAGCGCCGGAGGAGTTGGAGCGTGTGCGCCAGATAGTACGTGCCATACAGCCAAAGGCTGAGATTATAGATTGCGACTACGGTGATGTGGACTTTGAGAAGATACTTGGAACAGGTCGCTTCGACTTTGATGATGTGGCAACATCTGCCGCGTGGATTGGTGAGATAGAGAACCATACCAACGATAATGACATAGAGGACGAGGACCACCGCCACCATCATGAGCATGAGCACGATGAGCACGACGAGCATCATCATCATGACCACGACCATGACCATCATCATGACCATGAGCATCCTCATCATGACCATGATGAGGACTGCGAGTCACATCATGGTGGAGAATGTACCTGTCACCATCATCATCACCACCATCATGGTGAGGGCGAGGCAGAGGAGTATGGCATAGGCACATTCGTATATTATGCCCGTCGTCCGTTTGACATAGCTTTGTTTGATGACTTCGTAGCCCGTCGCTGGCCAAAGAGCGTCATACGAGCAAAGGGTATGTGCTGGTTTGAGGACCAGCCCCACCTCTGTTATGTCTTTGAGCAGGCTGGTCGTCAGGTGCAGTTGCAGAACGCCGGACAGTGGTATGCCACCATGCCGCCGGCAGAGCTGGAGCAGTTCCGTAAGGACAATCCTGGGGTAAACCGTGACTGGGATGAGCGTTATGGCGACCGTCAGCAGAAACTGGTGTTCATAGGTCAGCATCTGGACCGTGACGCCATAACTGAGGAACTGGATAAATGTCTCGTTGACTGGAAAGGAGAGTAGTATTTTTACATCTGGTAGAAATAGGACATTTTTGTCATTTCGCCTTTTTAATTTTGTCAACGAAAAAACGCAAACTAGGAGAAAATGAGGTACGAAAAACGAGAAAAAGACACCTTTCTTACTCATTCCACCTCTTTTTTCCCGTGAAAGCATAGCTTTTACAGCGTCATTCGATAGCTTTCACGATGAGAAACGATAGCTTTTACACCCTGAAAGCATAGCTTTTGCAACGCAAAAGCTATGCTTTTTTCATGCTTTTTCATAACCTGTCACTGATTATCAACGAGTTACAATCTTCCGTAGATTTCGCTGTACGCGGCCAGCAGGAAATAATTTTGAAATATTGCAGGCATAAGGCGTTAACGGAAGGTCCGAAATAGGACATTTTTGTCATTGGTTAATATAAATCAAGCCTTATTCAGCAACGAATAAAGACAGTTTTTCCATGGATTTATTATTAGTCTAAGGATTTTAGGATTTAAGGATATTCCTCCAAATATGTCAGAGTTATTGAAAATAAAATTAATGACAAATTCGCGGATAATTTACGGTAATTATATGTTTTATCTTATAACACGAATGACCATGAATGCCCATGTAATTTTACATTAAATATTCATGCTATGGGGTATTGTGCATAAATCAGCGCCATCTGTGGTTTATTTGCCCTTACGGGCAGAAAGCCAATAAGAATCTTTTTAATAATCTCAGGCTCTTCGAGCCAGAAATATTTCTGAGCCGCCAGGCTCCAAAGATTGTTTTGATGATTTTCTCTGATTTCTGCTCCGCAGGAGCAAAACAGACACAAATATTAATGTTCAATTCTTGCGTCCCTATGGTGGCCGCTCGAACTTCCATGAATATTATTGTCTTAGTTTTTTCGTATTCACTACCGCTATAGTCATGATGGTTGGCAAATGGGTCAACAGGTTTTAATCATCAAATGTTTCCAAAATGGTTTGTTGGTCTCATTTGGGGAACAATTAACCCACTGACAATCGGCATTGATGTTGAAAATCAGTGGGTTCGTTCGTTTCGTTGTCAATCTTGATAAGATGATTTTAGCTATTCTTGTAGCCAAGGAACACAGGTTATATGCATGTCGCTCTGTTCCTTATTTCTTCCTTGAATAGAGGTATCATTTCCGCAGTCACTTTGTTCTTATGAATAACTCTGTGACAATTAGGACAGACAGGTAGTAGGTTTTTTAATGCGGAATCAATCGTCTGTACAACACTCATACTCGCATATTGGAATATAGGTTTCAAATGATGAATTTCGACACACGATTTTCCAAATCTATTGCCATAAAATGATTGAAATTCAAAACCGCAGCAATTACAAGCAATAATACCATCGTGGCTAAAATGCTCAATCGCTGCATTTCTAAGTTTTTGAGAGCGTTCGTATGATTTTGTTACTTCATACTTTCTTTCTCCCTCAGATATTTGTGGCTATTTTAGATTAGAATTTCCCAATATCCTCCTTTATCGCCTCCAACTCGACGCAATATCCCTTTGGATCTTAGTTTTTTGGTATTGTAGTATATACCGTCTTCTGTTATGCCGCATAATGTGGCCAGTTCTTTTGTTGTTACATAAGGATTTCTTTGTATAGCCGCCAGTATTTTCTCCGTAGTTTTCTCCGTAGTTTTCTCCGTAGTTTTCTCCGTAGTTTTCTCCGTAGTTTCATTTATTGCATCTACATTCGCATTCTTTCTCATAAAAGTCACCTTCACGCCTCCGTCTGTTATCTCTGTTTTAGGCATAGGTAACCCGGCATTCTTAAACCCTTCGCTGATTTTCTTATATCCACGTCCCCATGCTTCTATGAAACCCGCTTTAAAGAATGCATTGGCAACATTCTTGTTTCGTGGTCGTGATGAATGCTGCTCTAGTAGTTTTTCTGGTGTCAGCCCGACAGGCAATTCTCCTTCGTTCCATATGTCCACGTGATCATCCCACACACGCATCTGTATGGGAGCACCCGTATAGTCTTTATGTGCGATGGCATTGTATAATATCTCGCGCAGTGCATCTTCTGGGATTTCCAGCTTCTCTATTCTATTCATTCCCTCATAACTTATAGGCATGGTTAGGTACTTAGCTTTCAATACTTCCATAACTCTGTCTGCCATCTGAATGACATTGCCTTCTATCACATCTTGGGTTATTAAATTAGCCTCATTACGGCCAAATCGTCCTATCTTAAACTGAATGCTGGTGAAGTATCGCTGCGGGGTCTTTGAAAACAGCAACAAAGCGGCGTTTTTTAATTTTCCTGCCTCGTCAATCAAGTGCAGATTATCAAGCACTGTTTGAGTAGATGCTTCCATTTCATCCCTGCTGATACGACCATTGCGGTAGCCATTTCTCAGGAAATAGTCTATGGCAGTCCTGTCTATATCATCTATTGTGGCATAGTCATTCACTACATCGTCCCAAGAACGTCCCATCTTCTTAAGTACAAACTGCTGTAGGGCTGGCCCTCTCAATTCCTGCATGGTGCTGCCAGAACGATAGTAATACTTCCCTTTATAGTTAATAGGAATATTGCTTGGCTCGATATAAACCTCTATGTATTCTAGCCCATCCAAATCGTGCAAGTTCACGTCCGTGACAATACCCATCGTTGTAACAATCTTATTAGGGATGTCTTCCATAAGTTTGTCAACATTTTGCAAACCGATAACCTCGTGTTCATCGTTCACTCCGAAGTACATCACAGCTCCTTGCGCATTCGCAAAGCCGCAAATCCACTCCAAATACTTGTCATGCCATGTGCTTTTAAACTCTACATTCTGGCATTCCCTTGCTTGCATCTTGCTCATATTAGTTTCTTATTTTTCATACTTCTTCCCCAGTTCCTTCATGAACAAGGGTAAAACAACGCGTTGCTATTTGCAAAGAATAGCAGTAACAACCATGCATATCTTTATCTGGGTCTCTTGAAATTCGTCTCTTGTCCAGCTTTTGTACATCTATTTTGTAAACGTCATCGTCATAAGTAGTATCGTATTCCATTACGTTTTTGTCATAAAAGAAAATCAGAGGTCTCAAATTCTTTTTGCCCTCCCAATGACACAAATAAGATGACCCGATCTTAGGGAGCAAACCGCTATGCAGGATAGAGCCACGATTAAGCGGAGATGATTTGTGAAACAGATATTTAGGCCTAGTTCCCTTCATGTCCAAAGAGCTTACTTTTTATTCTGTCATTTCGCAGTTCACTGTCATACCACTCCTGTATGTCATCATAATTGATAAATTTGAAGCGTGCCTTCTGCTCTTGATACACTTCCATATCTATCGTTTCCAAGAATTTATCTCGATGTTTCTCAGGTGCAACGATGTTGAATTCGGTCATGAAGTTTTTCAGTTGCAAACTACGATTAAAAGCACCATTTAAAGTACTGATACTATCCACAATTTCAAAAACTTTCTGGGGGAACTGTAGTCCTCTGCTGTTTATCCAAACAACATCTATGAGTTTGGCTCTCTTTACAATTTGCTCATATGAGAATTCAGGAAGAGTTTGCAGGGTTGCAACATCACTCAAATGAAGTTTGTCACGATATAACGCAGATGGGTCTGCCGTATAAGTAAGGTAATTGTTGAAATTTCCAAGTTCAACGCAGATTCCTTCAATATAAGAGTGCATACGAACCGTTTCCTTGTCCTCAGGCTTTCTGTCCTCTTGATAATTACCTAAAGCAAAAATCCCCAAACCGATTTTCTTAAAACGATTGTTACTATTCATTTCACGGTACAACACACCTCTCAGACCTTCCTTCCAATCATCCGAAGACTTTGCATTCGGATAATATTTTGTGATATTATCATAAATGACACTCCAACTTGCCGTACCGCCGTTGTCAAGCATCACCTTCTCTATTGCGTCAATTTTTCTCATGGCTTAATATAGCAAAATCGGCATGTGTTTGCTCAGTTCGTCTTTCACGATATCATAACCATGACTGTCATCGCATATATTATTCCAAAGTTTCTTATGATTAGCACCTTTGGTATTCTTATAACATTCCAAAAGTTCAGCGATATAATCTGTTTGCTCCTGGTATATCGGGCCTTCTA
>OCTW013375711.1_pt1 | contig 57909 bp, 51 predicted proteins | sample 1539671 | NCBI WGS metagenome assembly OCTW01 (sample SAMN02144230, study PRJEB22623) | gut metagenome | biome: sheep rumen | host: Ovis aries | place: New Zealand | reverse complement strand
AATACCATCGACAATGCCGTAACAGGAATAGTCGATGTACAGTCTGACGCCTCTGTAGAAGAGAAATGGTATACCCTGAGTGGTGTGCGCATCAAAGCCCCAACCCAGAGTGGTATTTACATACTTAATGGGAAGAAAGTAAGCGTCAAGAAATAAGGACTTGCATATATAAAAGGCGTCAGTTCAAGCAGAACTGACGCCTTTTATGAATTCCTGAGAGATATCCCCCTCAGGGACTATTTCTATTTCCATTATGCCATACCGTATGGAGTTGATTTCAAAAGGGCTTCACCCCAAATCACCAAACATTTGGCATACAAGTTAACGATTCTCTTCATTGTTTTTCTCATTGCTCTCAACATGTTCATAATTTGTTATCCTAAATTTAATCAATAATATCCTGAATACTTATTTTTTCTTCGGCAAAGGTAAGCACAAAACAGTAAGAGACCATGTAACATGAGATATTTAATGAGAAAACAATCTTTTTCTTGATTAGTATCAAGTTCTTGATTTAGAATAAGTTACAAAGATATTACATGATGTAGAGGGCATGACACAGACGATGGGATTTATAGCCCATAGAATGTGACATGCCCTTTTTTATTTACTCAAATAAAAATGTAAACTTAAACAAGTTAACATCAAATAATCCCTGATCGCTGAGTTTCAACGAAGGAATCACAGGAAGCGCCATGAAAGAAAGTCTACTTATCTTTCTATATTTATTGCCAGTCTCTTGAATGATTTAACATAAGGACTTCCTATATATAATTTTTGTGATGATAGATACAAATTTGTAGACTAGATATCTATGCTTAGAAAAGCTGAGCATGTAAAATAATTTGTGGTACTTGTCTCGCTTGCCCATGAATATATCATAGTCCTCTATTACACGAGGAGGAATAATATCTTGTATGGCATGCAGGAGAAGTTCTTGATCTTTTTGGCATTTTGTAGTTGTACTGATTCCTGTTTGATCAAACAGACTGAGAGCCCCTTTAATGCGTTGATAACTAACATTATATTGCACTAATGCATGAAGGAAGAAATCACGGTCTGCCATGATTTTGTATCTTTCATCATATGGATAGATTTCAAGTACTTTTTTGCGGATGAATGTACTTGGGTGTGGTAGAGATCCCTTGATAAAATATTCTAAAGTCACCTCTTCAGGTACATGTAGTGTGGTATGATCAGAAAAATCTAAGTCTGATGAAACGATATCTGCAGTAGGGTTTTGTTGGAAAGCTTTCTGTAGAGCTTCATTATTCACTAGGATGTCACCTGAATTTAGAAATAGGCAGTATTCTCCTTGGGCGGCTTGTGTACCTTTATTCATGGCATTATAGATACCTTTATCTTTTTCGGTCACCCAATAGGCAAAATGATCTTCGTATTGGTGTATGACCTCAATGCTACCATCATTGCTACCACCGTCAATAATGATGTGCTCAAAATCCTTAAAGGTTTGATGTATTATGCTTTCAATAGTCTTTTTTAGGCCATCTCGGTTATTATAGTTTATAGTGATGATTGATAATTTCATAATTCTTTAATCCAATTTGCTTTGATTATAATATTGAGTAATTTAAGAACTTTTATGTCGATTTGGTAAATGAGTTTTTTTAATTTAGGAACCGATTCTACTTGGTTCATCATCTTTCGATACGGAGAAGTGCCGAAGCAATAATCCTCATAATCTTGCCGGATTCGTTCAGGAAGCATGTGCTGTAATTCTTGAATCACTTCATTTTGGCCAACTTCACTTTCTTTTTCACTGAATCCTCCTCCTTCAAAGCGAGCTATGGTGATGGGGAGATGGTTATAGGTCTTGTTTTCAAAGATTAATGTATGGAGAAACCATTTCCAGTCTGATGCACTTCTAAGAGTTTCATCGTATGGCTTATTTTTTAGCAAAGTAGTCTTGATAAAACTTGCCTGGTGAAAGATGGTCTTTTTATAAAGACTTCTTAGGGTTACTTGGTCTGGATTTGGACAGATAATATCTTTACCCATACAGAGGTCTCCACAGACAACATCTTCTACCATATGATGTTGCGTTACCTGTTCGATTACTTGATGGTTATAGAAAGTGTCGCCAGCATTCATAAAAATACAGTATTCGCCATGTGCCTTTTGGATACCTTTATTCATTGCATGGTATATGCCTTTGTCTTTTTCGGATACCCAAAAGTTAATAATGTCTGTATTTTGTTTGATGATGTCCACACTTCCATCGTTGCTTCCACCATCAATGACAATATATTCATAGTCTGAACAGGTTTGATTACGAACACTTAGGATTGTTCGTTGTAAACCTTCTGTATTGTTAAAATTGATAGTAATAATACTTATTTTCATATGAGCGTGTGGTAGATAATGGATAGAAGTTCGTATGTATTGATCCCTTTTTGATAGAGTACGTGGTAACATTTTATTTTCTGCTGAAGTGACCCCGTTTTAATGGTACTAACCAATGTGATCTTATTATATAAATCAAGATACGATCTGATGTTTTTTTGATAGAAATCTGTCCATTCAGATTTGGGGTTGATTGGAGGAATGTTATCTTTCAGCCATTGATGGTATAGTATTCTGGCTTTTACCTTTTCCGTCAGGTCAGATGTATTGCTCGATATATTGATATCGCTCCATCTAAATCTTACCAAATGTTCCTGACTGTTTACGCACCCATGTTCTGCCATCATGATTGCAGTGGCATCATCGGAGGCCCAAGCTTTGGGAAAATTTACAAATCCACCGTGAGCTTGCAATGTTTTACGCTTGAATATGTATTGTGGGATACCTCCCTTCATGTCGTGGAGCATGTGATATGTAAATTCTTCTTGGGTAAGGTATTCTTTATAACACGAATCAAGATTCAAAATCTGATTGTCGGCATTTACTTGTAAAAGGCGTGAACGAAACAGATTCACTTGCGGGTACTTATAGGTGAGTTGGTTAAAGGTTGACAAAAAAAAGGGCTCATAAAAATCATCATCTGTTGCTAGAATGATGTATTCTCCTTGAGCATATTCCAAACAGTGATTCCACTGTGCTATCAGGTCATGACCGCCTATATTTTCCGAATTGCGGTAATACCTGCAATGGATGTTTTTTGTAGACATACTCTCTACAATAGATTGAATTGGCTCTGGTGAACAGTCATCCACGATGACTAGTTCAAAGTCATGATAAGTTTGATTCAGAATACTCTGAATAGCCTCTCGTAGATATTTGCCTTTCCAGACGGGCATGATAAATGAGAATTTCATTTTTAGCTTACTGTTTAGAGGATGAATACTTTAGTGGAGTCCGGGTATTTTTGATTTTATCTTATTGAGAACGAGGGTCCTTGTTGTAGAATCAAGTCCTTTATAAAATATGAGCGGACAGGAGATGAGTAAACTTATCATCGTAACAGTGCTAAGTCGCCAGAATCCAGCTGTCATATAGTTGTGAATCATCATTGGGATAATACTTGCTGTAACAACGAATAAAGTTGTTTTCAAAGGAACATGCGTTATGTAGTGGGCTATGTTGAAACCTATATACTTATGGAGTATCCAAATGTCAAACAAGAACGCTCCCGGGTAGCAAATGATAGAAATCAGGTAGGCTACAGTAGGATTGGCTCCAAGTTTCATGGCTATATAGGATATTGGTAGGATAAGCAGGTATATGAGAGATGATGTGATATTGGGCAGTTTCATCTTTCCTACGGCATTGATGCCATAACCTACCGGAAAGTCAATGGCCTGTATCATAATTTGGATAATCGACAACTTGACAAATGTGGAAGCATACGGAGGTATGTTTCCCAACCAGATTCTCAAGATGGTATCTGACTCGATAAATATGGGGATGCCGAACAGCATGCACATATATGAAGAGTATTTGGCACCATATACGATAAGTTTTTCCATTTCCTTGATATTGCCTTGCGCATACTGTTTGACAATTTGGGGGCGCATGGCTGTCTGAAAATTGAAAACGAACTGGCTGACGATATTGCTCAATGATCCTGCAACTCCTCTTGCAGCATTCACTACAGTGCCAAAAAACATATTCAGTAATACAGTGATACCCTGCCCATTTAATGTGAACGCAATAGTTCCAATCGCATTCCATCCGATATAGTTGAACATCTCGTAGTAGAGTTTTAAGTCGGGCTTTAATCTAAACTGGCACTCACTATATTTACGAAGGCAATAGAGTACATAGAAACAAGATGTCATGAGGCTCACGATGAAGGTAAACAGGGCAAACATCTTTAGCTTATCGGTATAGATTACCATGAGTAGGTAAACGATGACGAGTTTCATCACCACATCAAAGATACTGATGTATGCATAGATTCCCATGTCTTCATGCGAAGTTATACTGGCTCTGAATGGAGTTTGTAAAATGCTTAGAACTGCTGTAATCAGGGATAATTGATACACAAACATCGCAGCATTTTCTCGACCGGACTGGATATTCAGTTTGTTTTCTACATACCAAATGCCGATGGTTTCGCCAGCTAACAGAATGAGCAAGGCTAATGCTAAATGTATGGCAAATGCAGCAGAAAAAACTGTTTTCAGACGATCTATATCTTCTTGTCCAAGGGCAAAAGTTAGAAAGCGGGTAGTACCTTGGGTTATATAGCTGTTTAAAAAGGCCAGTAATGAGATAAAACCGCCTACTACATTATACAGACCAAAGTCATTAAAGCCTAATGCTTGTAATATGATACGGGAAGTATATAAAGAGATGAATAACGTTAAGGTGAATCTTGTATATAGCAAAAGTGTGTTTTTTGCAATACGTTTATAATTTTGACTTGCGTTTTCTGTATTCTCTTCCATTATTCAGTGTGTATCTTTACTTGATGCAAAGGTACATTATTTTTTTTGAATATTTATATTTACAAAATATCTATTTGGTATTATAATAACATATAATCCGATATTTCTACCCAAAGCAGAAATATCGGATTATTAAATTTGATGTATCTATCTTTAGATCTTTATTTGGTCTTCAGCGATAGTGTTGCGATAGGCAGTTTACTCTTGATGCTTACATTGACAGTGCCTTTCTTTTGCGAACTGCGAACCACGAGCATTGCACGTCCTTTCCAGGTCTTGCTGTGTACTGATGGATAAGGCTCTTCATCTTTTAGGTTAGCAGAAGCAAATGCCAGAAGTTTTCCGGCTCCCTTCACGGTAGCTTCGCATGGAATCTCTGCTTCTGGTACAAGGTTGCCGTCTTGGTCAACTACTTCGACAATGATGTAGGTGAGTGATTGACCATCAGCTCTCATAACGGTTCGATCAGGAGTAAGTTTCAAACGAGCTGGTTCGCCAGCTGTCTTCAGCGTAACGCTTTCTTCACCAGCTTCTGCACGAAGTGTTCCTTTTTGGTAAGGTACAGTGAATACAGCTTTATACTCAGTATTGCGATTTACCTCCTTGGTACCAATGAGTTGATCGTTAAGATAGAGTTTCACTTTTGGTTGATGAGTGTAAACTTCCACCTCTACAGGCTTTCCTTCCCAACCCTTCCAAGTCCAAGATTCATAGGTAGGCCATACGCTCCACATGGTTTGTTTAATTTCGCCATGATATCCCTCTGGTTCTTTCACGGCCATATAAAGAGGAGTGTTTTCGTTCCATAGCATTTCACGATAGTGGCTGATTGGTTTACGCCAACCTGTGATATCGACATCGCCACATGGTGCGCCATGCCATTCTGGTTGTCCACCTTTGATCCATGATTCACCTTCGCGTTCACCTTTATAATAGGTACGGCCGATACCACTTTCGCCTAAATAATCCAGACCTGTCCATACAATATCACCTACTACATAAGGGAAATCGTGTACTGTAGCCCAGTTTCTGAAGGCATCACGAGGATAGCTCTCGGTCTGCCATATTACGCGTTTAGGATCGCGCTTGTGGTCATCGGCGTGCTTGAAGAGCATATAGTTATAGCCCACAACATCGAGCACCTCTGCATGAGGATCATATATTTCCCAGTCGCTATCCCAAGCACAGAGGGCCTCTGTGACAGGACGTGTGGTATCTTTCTCGTGAATAGCAGCTTTCATCTGTCGAGCTGTATATACCACCCGGATATCCTTACGTTCAATCACTTCATTACCAATACTCCAGGAGATAATGCTTGGATGATTGCGGTCGCGCAACACCATTGACTGTATGTCGCTCCGGAAACAGGAGTCGATTACGGTAGAGTAGTCGTATGGATTCTTCTGTGTGCGCCAACCGTCGAAAGCTTCGTCGATAACGAGCATTCCGATAGAGTCGCATGCATCGAGAAATGCACGTGTAGTAGGATTATGGCTCGTGCGGATGAGGTTGAAACCTGCATTCTTCATCTGACGTACCTTTCGTATTTCTGCATCGTCGAAAGCGCTTGCTCCCAGTACTCCATCGTCGTGGTGAACACAGGCTCCATTGATGAGTACCTTCTTTCCATTGAGTATAAACCCTTTTTCTGCATCGAATGAGAAAGAGCGTATACCATATTTCACGGTCTGCGTATCAAGAATTTTGCCTTTCTCCTTGAGTTGCACACTAAGGTTGTTGAGTGTAGGATGTTCCGTCGACCATAAACTTGGGTTATTCACGGTGAATTGGGTACGTACTGTTTGGGTCTCTCCTGCAGCAAGGTTAACCGTTAGTTCCTTTCCGCCGATTGTTATTATGGCATTACGGTTGGATGGTGACTCATTCGTAACGCTTACTTCTACTTGTACCAGTGCCTGATTATCTGAAACTTCAGGCGTAGTCACAAAGACGCCATTCTCAGCAATATGCAGGGCAGGCATGCTTTCTAACCAGACATGGCGATAGATACCCGAACCGGAATACCATCGACAGTTAGGTTGCTGGCTGTTGTCTACTTTGACAACTACCTCGTTCATGCCTTTGTTTTTCAACATCTTAGTGATATCTACAGTAAACGGTGTATATCCATAGTGGTGTTGGCCCACTTTCTGTCCGTTGACGAAGATTTCTGATTTTTGATATACACCTTCAAAATGTAGTTTTACCACTTCGCCTTTAGGTGACGCAAATAACTTACGATACTCACCTTTACCGGCTTCGAACCATCCACCACCGGTACCTGTGACTCCCTTGCCAGAGTGGGGACCTTCAAGAATATCCCAGTCATGAGGTAAGTCTACCAATTGTGTGGTTCCATTGTGAGTAAATTTCCAACCGAAATCGAATAGTTGTTTTTGTGACTGTGCTGAGAGAGTCGTAGTCGATGCCAGCGCAGTTAATGTTAGAAAATAGGTTTTAAGTTGTTTCATGAGTTTTAAATTATATCAGGTGCAAAGGTAATAAAAAAAACGAAAAGGCTTATTAAAACGTTAATTTTTAAAAAATGTTTATAAGCAATCGGATATTGATACCTTTTCTTTCTAGATGTTAAAAGAATAATTTGATGCAGTTTCATTATTTTTAGGTATTGTTTTTTTCGCTGGGAATATCTATATTTGCATCGAAAATAGTAATAAACAAAAAATAAAAATCAGATATGAAAATCGAAAAAATTCATGCAAGAGAAATTCTTGATTCAAGAGGTAATCCTACAGTAGAAGTAGAGGTAACTCTTGAGAATGGTGTTATGGGTCGTGCTGCCGTTCCTTCTGGTGCATCTACCGGTGAAAATGAAGCTCTCGAACTTCGTGATGGTGATGAGAATCGCTATTTAGGTAAGGGTGTGCTCAAGGCAGTTGATAATGTGAATCAAGTGATTGCTCCTGCATTGCATGGCGAGTGCGTCTTTGAACAGCGTGCTATTGATTACAAGATGTTGGCTCTCGATGGTACTCCTACTAAATCTAAGTTGGGTGCCAATGCTATTCTTGGTGTATCACTGGCTTGTGCACAGGCTGCAGCTAAAGCACTTAATATGCCACTTTATCGTTATATCGGTGGTAGCAATGCTTACACTCTTCCAGTTCCGATGATGAATATCGTGAATGGTGGTGCTCACTCTGCTGCTCCTATTGCTTTCCAGGAATTTATGATTCGTCCGGTTGGTGCCAGCAGTGAGCGTGAGGCTATCCGTATGGGTGCTGAGGTGTTCCATCATTTGGCTAAGCTTTTGAAAGCACGTGGCCTCTCTACGGCTGTAGGTGATGAGGGTGGCTATGCTCCTAATTTCGATGGTATCGAGGATGCACTCGATACGATTGTTGAGGCTATTAAGAAAGCAGGTTATGAGCCAGGCAAGGATGTGAAGATTGCTATGGACTGTGCCGCTTCTGAGTTTGCTACTTGCGAAGATGGCCAGTGGTATTATGATTATCGCCAGCTTAAGAATGGTGCAAAGAAAGATCCTAATGGCAAGAAACTTTCTGCCGATGAGCAGATAGCTTATCTTGAAGAGCTGATTACCAAATATCCTATTGACTCTATCGAGGATGGTCTTGATGAGAACGACTGGGATAACTGGGTTAAACTGACAGAGAAGATAGGTGATCGTTGTCAGCTTGTAGGTGATGACTTATTTGTAACTAACACGAAATTCCTGGAGAAAGGAATTAAGATGGGAGCTGCAAACTCGATATTAATTAAGGTGAACCAGATTGGTTCGCTTACAGAGACCTTGGAAGCTATAGAAATGGCACATCGTCATGGCTATACCACAGTGACTTCTCACCGTTCTGGTGAAACAGAGGACACCACGATAGCCGACATAGCTGTAGCTACAAACTCTGGGCAAATCAAGACTGGTTCCCTTTCTCGTACAGACCGTATGGCTAAATATAATCAGCTTATCCGTATCGAGGAAGAGCTTGGTGAGATTGCTGCCTATGGTTATCGCCGATTGAAATAAAATTTCGTTTTGAATAAATAATGTTATCAAATTTGCAAAAGCAGACAAACTGTGAAGTTTGTCTGCTTTTTAGTTTCCCTACATAACTACGAGGTTATGTAGGTAAATGTCGTTTATTTTATGGATATCGTGATTAACTATAATTACGATATCCCTTTAGCTATTGCTTCTTTTACTCGGTCGGCTAGTTCCTCATAGGTGTTATTGGCTTCTGGCATGATGGCAGGCAGAAATTCCAAAATAATCTTGTGTGGTTTCACAAGGAGACTGGAACGTGACCAGGCTTCGTAGGCTCCTGTAATACGAACCGGAATAATCGGAATGTTAAGTTCGGTAGATAATATCGCAAAGCTCTTCTTGAAGTTTCCCACTTTGCCATGGTGAGTTCGGCTACCTTCCGGGAAGATAATCAAATTTTTATTATCCCTCAGTACCTGAGCTAATTTCAACAGAGAGTTGCGTAGATTGCTTCTTTCCATGAGAATGATATTGGTATTGCGAGCGTATGCTTTGCTCAAAGCATTCTTCACATGATCTTCTTTAGCATAGAAGTAAGAGTGTGAAAGTACCTGAGTAGGTATGGCTGCAGCTACCAATGGTCCATCGAGAAAACTCTGATGGTTAGGTGCAATGATGCAGGCATGGTCGAGTGGTAGGTTTTCGATACCTCTTACTTCCATTCGATTATAGCATTTTAAAAAGGCCTTAGATAGTCCTCTAGACAGTGGAAGTAGGAAGGATGCTTTAGGTATCTCCACAGCGCTTGTGTCTGAATGAAGGAAGGTGTGCCAGTCTTCTTTCTCAACATCCATACGGGTTTTGCTCTCGGCAATGGCTTGTGCCAAAGTTTCTATATTCTTATAGGAAGGGAAAACAGAAGCTTTAATATGAGTACCGAACGTGTGCTCGATAAAACCTTCGAGTGCTACCATATCAAGAGAATCTAAGGCTAGGTCGGTCTCGATATGATCGGTTGGCTTTACCTGAATTTTCTTTTCGCTTTGAATGTAATCCTTGAGTATCTGGTATTCCTCTGATTTTGGTTCATCGATGGTGACTTCTGTAGTGACAGATTTTGCACCACTCAGAATATCCTTCAGTTTGAATCGTTGCAGTTTCTCTAGTTTCGTGCGAGGTAATTCGCCACGGTACACCATAAGACTCATAACCTTCTTATAGTTGGTTACGCTACGATTATAAGGTTCCAGAACCTCACGCTTCAGCGCGTTTTCTACCACTTCATCCGTAAGGTTTTCAGCCCATGTTTTTTGTGGAACAATAATTGCCTTGAGTAAGTCACCATCTTGTACAACAGCAGCTTCTTTGATACGCTCGGTATACTTCTCGAGTTTGTATTCTATTTCAGCAGGCTGAACATTTTTTCCATTGGAAAGTACGATAATCTCTTTACTTCTGCCGGTAATATAGATGCGCCCTTTCTCATCTATTCTTCCTAAATCTCCTGTATGTAAGAATCCGTCTTGATCGATAACAGCTGCAGTCTCTTCAGGTCGATTATAATAGCCCTGCATGATGTTTGGTCCCTTGGCACATATCTCACCATTGATAATTTTACACTCTAAATCGTTAAGTGGGAGTCCGACACAATTAGGTACTAAGTCGCCAGGTCGAGTGAAAGCTATCATTGGCGCAGCCTCGGTCATACCGTATCCCTCCAGAAGTTCAAGTCCTAGTGTTTGCAGGCCCAATGCTATCTCTCGGTCGAGTGGTGCACCACCGCTGACAAAATAACGAATGTTTCCACCCATTTTCTGATGAACGGCCTTAAATATAAAGCGTGAGAAACTTACCTGGTTCACCTTTGCACAGAAATCGAACAATTTACGGGTAATCCATTTCTCATCGATTTTCTTTTTGATTCCTCCATAAAGGGTCTGCCATAAGCGAGGAACACCAACCATAATGGCAACTTTACCCCGTTGAAGGGTATCCATAATGTCTGGACCCGACATAGAAGGGCAGATGGCAATGCCGCCACCTGCAAATAGTGGCATCACTACCGTTCCGACAAGTGGTAATACATGATGTAGTGGTAGTAAGACGAGAGTGCGACGGTCTGGTGTGAAGATAGGTACTTCTTGGGTTACAGCCTTAATATTGACGAGTATATTTTTAAAGGATAGCATAACACCTTTAGGAGAACCTGTAGTTCCGCTGGTGTAGATAATCACAGCAGTGTCTTCTTCTTGGTAAGCTATCTTCGCTTTTTCTCCATTTGCAGTTTCAGACTCGTAATCCTCAACCTGTAAGATATCTGCCTTTTGACCTACTTCTTGTAGTGCAGCTTGTACGATTTCCACTCGTTTGGCATTCGTCCAGATGCTTGTAGGCTTACTGTCGTTGAGAATGTAAGCGACATCGCTTATGGTAGCTGAAGCATCTACAGGCACAGCGATACCTCCGTTAGCCCATATCGAATAGAAGGCATAAATCCATCCGGTACTATTTTCGGCAAAAATCAAAGTTCTTTCGCCTTTTGCTCTAGGATTCTTTTGTGCATACACATAAATATGTTCGAGCAACTCCGAGAACGTAACCTGTTTTTCTCGTGAGATAATCGCAATCTTATTGGAATCTTTAATCATTTCGGTCGTTAATATTTTTATAAATGCAAAAATACGATAAGAATCGGGAAAGTGAAAAAATATCCTATAAAATCATGCGATATAAGTTGATTAAGCCTATTTTGTCCTATTAGGAATACCACAAAATCCTATTTTGTGAAGACTTTTTTCATATATTCTTTTAGATAGTCGAAATATGACATGTGATAGAGAAAAGCCACCGAGTTTCGGGAAGGAAGGTTAAGCTGAGGATAGAGCATACAGTAATGTTCGAAAAGTAATCACATAAAATAATCGCACAAATGGTGATGAGATATCCTCATTCATCCATTTGTGTACGGTTTGTGCATGTCCTATATTCAATACGATGAAATTATCCTCCATATAGTGATGCAAAGTTACATTTTTTCATGAATATATCGTAGTTATGGTATATTGGTGTTAATTCTGCATATTTTGAGAATATGGCAAGGACCCTACCAGGACCTTTTTTATTATAACGTATAAAATCTCCCCAAGTTATATTTTAGGGGGAGATTTTAATGCTTTTTTTTAAGAAATCATAAGTTTTGTATCCTATGAATTTATGTCGTGTCTTCACATAGGATTAACTCCCTATGATGGTTTATATAATGCTTTCAGCATTTATTTTTTGATGTTCTTCTTTACTACTCTCTTCTTGGCTACAGGTTTCTTGGCTTGAACAACAGGTTTCTTGTCTACCTTCAAGACAGCAGTGCGAATTTTCGCAGGAGCAGTTTTTTTCTTGTCATATACCACTACTACAGTTTTGGTCTTGGCATTATATATAGCCTGCTTAACACCTGGAGCGGCTTTGGCTGCAGCTTCAATTTTAGCCTTGCTTTCATAACCGTTAACCTTAATATTAGTCTTTACCTGCTGTGCTGATGCTGCAACAATCATCATGGCTGCAAGCATTGTCATCATTAATTTCTTCATAACTCTCAGTATTATTTTTATTCTAATAAATATTATGTCAATCTTGTTTTGATCACCTGTTTTCGTTGCAAAGTAAAGGTTTTCAGTCTGATTATTCAAAAACTTTCAACTAATGGCTCTTTTTATTCTGTAAATGACGGATGTTTCATGTGCAATCATTTTCACCCTTCGAGTCCATACCATCGAGCATGATATTAGCAGAACCACCTACGCCACCAGTTTCGCGTAGTTTTAATCCAAGTATCTGTCGTAAGGCATCGCTCAAGGTCTTGGTCGAGTTTTGCATCTGTTGGGTATTGACAGCAAAGCCATTATAAGCACTTTTGTTGACGGTAGATACACTACCATTACCTGTTACTGTTACTTCGTGTAACTGGTAGTGTCGTGTTGTGTCTATGCGTGTGCGCTTTATGGCCGAGAAGCATAGCAAAACTAAAATGTACCAGTACTAGAAAACCGATAACCATAGAACCGACAAGAGCATACCAGTTAGCGCCAAGTAGGCGGCATATAGTATTGTAGGCTTCTTCAGAGAAAACCAATGTCAAGTTCATACCACCATGAAAAAGAAGGAATGCTGTCAGCGCTAGTCCTGAAACGCTCATAACGACCTTACGGCCGATGGGTGAATTAATTATCTCTTCAATCTCACGATATTGAGAGAGAATGCAGGAATCGTCAGTTGTAGTTTATCATGATGTGGAGAAACTGTTTCAGACATAGGCACGACCAGAGTAGGGGTGTCAATAGAATTTTCATGAATGCCCTTAGCTGATGACAAGCGGATAACTTCACCCTGTTTTACCTGATAGCCATCAAGATCGATTTGACATGTGGTGTTCTCCTCGCTGGTATTTGCTATTTTCACGATAACATCACCTTGGAGTTCATCAAGTGTAGCCGTCGAGAAAATACCTGGAGTAGTATTTTGTTGTAGTTTAGTATCAAAAATGAGTTCATCATTCAGCCATGCTTTGAGTTTGTCGCCATCTTGTTCGAAGGTTATGTCGTACCATTTACCGGTTTCCACCTTGCCAGTCTTAGTGGCAATCTGCATCTTTGCACCGTTAACCACTTGTTCGATGCCATGTTGAGTATTTCCCCATCCACCGAAATTAACCCAACTGTAGTTGTTTTCGTCGATATAATTGAATACCAGCATAAAGCCCTCAGCACCACTATCTTTACGAGCGCGCAATTTAATGGTAGAGTGGTTGCTTACTAACATATCGCCGATATTCAGACAAGATTCTCCGTTGCCTTTCTGGCTGATGATGTTGTCCTCATGGTGCCAGTCACCCTTTAGGGCTGTATATTTCTGATCAACAGGTTTATCGTTTACACTTACCAGTTGATATGAAGCTTGAGTAGCCCATGTTGCGAATCCCAGTTTACTCTTTTCTGGCGAAACCAATTTAGCTTCGAGATCAGTTTGATATGGATTATCCTGAGTAACGTGGAGAACACGTGTTCCGATGTGATCAGCCATCATCTTTTGTACGTAATAAGAAGGTGTACCAAAAGCACTTTTTGCGTTAAACTGAATCATATCAGGGCGCCATTTTAAATCATTAAGATTCGCGAAAATAGGGGCATAACTTGCCATCTTTACCACGTCACTATTATTTTCGATGCCCATCATATACACCGCTTCACCAAGCGCAGCATCAAGTGATCCGTTTACACCGAATCCCTGTGTTACAGCATATTCGCCCACATAGATATCGTGTTTACCACGTTCATATGAATCGTATTTATGAAAATTATTAGCAAACCATGCCGGGTTACGATAGTAGTGTTCATCCAAGAGTTCTACCTGCTCATCAGAGTTCCATTTTGGATTATCATTACCCCACGCTACCACATTGCCGATAATATGCATTTTCGGATATTTAGCTAGAATAGCATCTCGGAAGAGTTGGTAACGTTTATAGTACTGGTCGCTCTGCTGGGTAGGATCTTCCTGATTATTTTCGTTACCTATTTCGATATATTCGATATGGTATGGTTCTGGATGACCGTTTTTAGCACGGAGGGCACCATATTTTGTGGTAACATCGCCGTTGGCATATTCGAGTGCGTTGAGCGCTTCATCTATCCATGGCTGTATGCTGTCTACGGGTGTGAATCCTCCATGCCAAATACCGACATTTACAACATAGAGCGGTTTGGCGCCAAGGTCTTCTGCCATTTGTAGATATTCATCGAAGCCGATACCATCGGTAGTACGATACCCCCAGTTTACATTCCAGTGGCCAGGACGCTGTTCGATAGGTCCGATAGTACGTTCCCATCTGAAAGCATTATCAGGACTCTGTTGCCCTTCGACGAAGCATCCTCCAGGGAAGCGGAAAAATTTGGGATGAAGTGCTTTGAGCATAGAAGCCAAATCTGGTCGCAATCCATTTTCGCGATTATTAAAGGTAGGAGGGAAGAGACTTACTACATCAAAATCTACAGTACCTTTACCCTCAGAAGTAATCCAGAGACGAGCCTTTTCATGATTGGTCGTTGCAGTAAACTCAGCAGTGTATTTCTTCCACTTGTTTGTAATCTTTTCATTGATGTTGGCAACGGCAAACATCTTTTTTCCACAATTACAGCCCAGATAAACTTTCAGATTACCATTCAGTTTACCCTTAGCCCAAAAAGAGAGTTTATAAGTTCTGCCTTTAACGGTATTGATACCCCAGAATCCCTCATTGCTGATACCCGAGGTACCCTTACCGGTAAAGTTGACTTCCAGATAATTTTTCTGTGCTCGATTTAGTTGTTTCTTGGCCGAATTAACTAAGGTCATAGTAGCCCCTTGATAAGTTTTCCAAGCCTCTACTGTTTTATCATTATCTTCGAAAGAACGGTTTCTTACCAGTTCGGCATACAGACCGCCATCTGCAGCATGATTAATATCTTCATAGAAAATGCCATAAAGATTTGGTGAAACTCTGACCCCAGGATTTTGAGTATCAATATGAATATTTACTTGCGCCTGAGTCAGAGTTGTCATACCCAGCAAAGCTGAGAAAAGTAATCCTTTTCGTATCATAATTTAGGTTTAATTGATTATATTAGATTTATATGATTTCTAATGGCAAAGATACAATATAAACCATATTATGAAGTGGATTAAAGGGGCAAAAAGGTGGATAATCCCTATTTATGCGATAATTTCGCGTTACCTACACAGCTATTTGGCATTTGTATGTGAAGCATCTCACAGATAGTAGGTGCGATGTCTACATTCTTCGTAGGTTCTGAGCTTTCGCCATGGTTTACATGCCAGCCATAAAGTATGAATGGGATATGAGAATCGCTTGGGTTCCACATACCGTGTGTAGTACCAGTATAATCAGGTTTATTAGAAACATTCTCCCAACCCTCTCGTGCAATATAGAGCAGATCACCACTTCGAGAAGGCATGTAACCATTGATAACACGCTCACGAATCAGCTGAGGTATTGGCGAGGTTAATATCTTATTATAATCTACAGTAAAGAGAATATTTGGATTTTTGTTAAACTCAGCAATTACCATCGCTTTGACTTCATCGACAGTTTTGCCTGTTTTCTCGATAGCAGAATGATTCAGATACACGCTACCAGCAATTTCATCGCTAATAATCTGCTCACTCGTTCCGAGTTGTTCACCTATAGTCTTATTCACTTCTTTAATGAAAGTCTTAGTTTGTAGGCCGCCTGCAGGAATCTTATGCGATTTTAGTACGTTATGATTGTGTTCTGCACCATGATCGGCAGTAAGGAAGAGTAGATAGTTACCTTTACCCACTTTAGAATCGAGTATTTCAAAGAAATGAGCCAGTTGCTTATCGAGTTCCATATATACCCCTTCATTTTCATTTCCACGAGTGCCGTAAGCATGGCCGATGACATCGGTAGAAGAGACACTTACAGCGAGAAGGTCGGTGATATCATCTTGTCCCATTTGTTCATTTTCGATAGCAGCTTCAGCCATCTCAAAAGTCTTGGTAACGCCCATATTCGATGATTTGACATCGAATCCTGGTTTGGTACCTATCTTTTTATTGATTTTCTTTACCCATTCAGGTAATTCCTGACAATAATATGTAGAGGTAACAAAGTGTCCAGCTGAAGTATCCCACCAGTAAGCACCGTCAGCACTGAAACCTGCAGGAAGAATAGCAGCACGGTCTTTCAGAGCAACACCGATAACTTTGGCCTTCTGATCAGTTGCCATTTTAAGCATATCACCAATACCTGTAGACTTCAAGCGATGAGGTGACATCTGAGCCTCTTTGCTCTTGCTGCCAACCCCCTGTACATTGGTATCAGTACAGCAGTACACATTTTTACCGTCTACATGAAAATTGTTACCGGTAATACCGTGAAAAGCAGGACATGTACCTGTATAGATAGAAGCATGGCCAACAGCTGTAATCGTCGGAATATAGTCTATCATTGTGTTTTCGTAACTATATCCCTGGTCAACTAAGCGTTTTAATCCGCTCTCCTGAAATTTGTCGTAGTAATAATACAGATAATCCCATCTCATCTGGTCGACTACCAGCCCCACAACCAATTTTGGGCGTTCGATTTTAGCTTGAACTTGAATGGTAGAAGCAGCCAGAAGGCAAACAGCTATCAAAACATTCTTCATATTCATATTTATTTATTTTTGTTTAACATCTGCAAAGATAGTGAATTATAATAAAAAGTGGTAACTTTGCCACCGTAAATTGAATATGTGTTTTTAGGATAATGAAATCGCAGAAATCGCAGAAATCGCTTAAAGGTCAGCTTAAGGTGTTGACTGTACCTGTTTTTATTGAAATAGCCCTTGTTATGTTGCTTGGAGCCGTTGATACGGTGATGTTAAGTCGATATAGTGACAACAGTGTAGCAGCTGTGGGACTCGACAATCAATTGATGTCGCTTATATTTCTAGTTTATCAGTTTTTCTCTATGGGTGCAGCTATACTATGTGCTCAGTATATAGGAGCTAATCTGCAGAAGCGGTTGGTTCAGGTCGTAGGTGTAGCGTTGCTAGTGAATTTCTTTTTAGGGTTATCTGTAAGTATACTGCTGTATTTCTTTGCTCCACAGATGCTACAGTTGATGGGGCTACGTCAGGAACTGATGGGCGATGGACTAGTATATCTTAAAATAACAGGTGCATTATCCTTTTTTCAGGCATTATCCCTCACCTTTTCAGCTTCGCTTAGAAGTGCCGGAAAAGTAGTATATCCGATGACGGTAACGGGTATAGTAAACATTCTCAACATTTTTGGTAACTATGTTCTGATATTCGGAAAATGGGGATTTCCGCAGTTAGGTGTAGAAGGAGCAGCGATTTCAACAGCCATCAGTCGTGCTATCGCAACACTTCTATTGGCAACCATCCATTTTCGGGTGCATATTCCAAAATTTCCGTTTAGCTATTTCAGACCATTTCCGTGGAGTGAGTTTAAGAATTTGCTACATATCGGTGTGCCAGCGATGAGTGAGGAGTTATCCTACGGTTTATCCCAGGTAGCCATCACCTATTTTATCAATAAGATAGGCAATGAAGCCCTTGCAGCTCGTACCTATTGTGTCAACATCATCATGTTCGTTTATCTCTTTTGCGTAAGCATAACACAGGCTGGTGATATACTAGTTGGGCATCTCGTGGGGCAGTTACGTCATCGTGCAGCTTTCGTGTTAGGTAATTACTTCTACCATTTGGCATTGGTCGTAACCCTTTCAGCTTCAGCTATTATGGCCATTTTTGGTAAGCCCTTATTTTCGATGTTGACCAATAATCCAGACATCATCTCTATGGGCTTTTGGGTGCTTGTAGTAGATCTATTCTTGGAATACGGTCGTGTATCTAATATCTTTGCTTGTGGAACACTTCGTGCTACAGGTGATGCTGTCTATCCGGTTATAATTGGTATCATTTTCCAGTGGAGTATAGCCGTAGGTGTAAGTTATGTTATTGGTATACCTATGGGCTTCGGACTTATAGGTATGTGGGTAGGATTTGCGCTCGATGAAAATATTCGAGGTATTATCTTGAAGCGTAGATGGCGCTCATTAAAGTGGACGACTAAAGGATTTGTGAAGTCAGCAGCCTAAGAACATTTCAGAATAGTCAAGGCACTTGAATCATGTCATGTTTTAAGCTATTTTCAATGCTTTGATTTAGATTTATTCTTTACTTTCCGCCTCTTCATCTGGCGTCAGTATCCAATCGTATTTCTTTACCCATCGCCAGATGGTGACACGTGAGAGTTCGGTCATGCTTTGTATCTGAGGTTTAGAGAGTCCGATACGCATAAGGTAGCAGACCTGCATCTGCTGTTCGGTGAAATTACCCAATTCCTTTAACAATCTGTCCTTGAATAAGGGATATAGTTTATCTACGGCTTGGTATAACTGCTTCCAGTCAGACGATTTCATGTTTTTCTTTCCTTTAGAGGACTGCCTGATGGCATAAATCACATCCTCTGCCTTGCCCTCCAATTCTGATTGGTGCAACAGTTTGATAAAAGTCTTATTCTGGTCCATCTTTTCCGATAACTGTTTTTCTTTCGCTTTCAAAGCCTCGTGATAATCAGACAGTTCAGTATAAACTCGTTGAAGTTCGCGTTTCACGTTGCTGAGTTCATCAGATGATTTTTCCAATGATTTCTTTGATCTCGCAAGTTCTTTCTCTTTCTGCTCAATATCTTTACGAAGTTGCTGATCGTCATTAGATACCCGCTGTAGTTCTGCCGAAAGTGAAACAACCTCCTTTAAATGTTTGTTACGCCTTCTTACATAAAAAATGTAGGCAACACACGCTAATAGTATTGTTGTCATGACTACAAAGGTAAGCGTGTTCTTATACTTTTCTTTCTCATCTTTTAAAGTCTGCTCTTTCTTTTGATCAAGATGATACTGAAACTCGTTATTGACTGTTGCGGCTAATTCTTGGCGTTTCCCAAAATCCAAAGAATCACTTATTTGCATATAAACTCCTGCATAGTAATTGGCATTTTTCATATCCCCCATTCTGTCATATATCCGATAAAGAAGCTTTGATGCGTCATACATATTATATATGTCTTTTCCTTTATTAAGTAAGAGCTTAGCATATATGATAGCAGAATCTTCTCTATTACATAATTCATAGTATTGCGCAAATGCCATGCAATGGAAATCCGAAAACTCGTATATTGGATCAGTTTCTATTAGAGAAAAGCATTCTCGAGCACTAGAAGATTGTTTCAAAACAGAATAGTCACACAACAGATAGAATAGTGCATCTTCATGTTTTGAAGTGTTTTTTGAACGAACAATTTCATCAAAGGCCGCATCAAAAGCGATACAAGCTTGCTGTTGGTTATTCTGCGCAAGAAATGCTGTACCAATATGCAAGTATGGAAGCGTTGTGTTTTTCCTCATCTGCTTGGTGATTTCAAGTTCTTTCTGAGCCATTTTTACAGCATCATTATAATTCTGAACTTTATAATATAGGTCATTTAGATTTGAATACGCATTGCGCATCATAACCGAGTCACAATCATTTTCATTCTTGGCATATTCTATAGACTTGAGGAAATATTCCAAAGATCGGGGGGTGTCTTGTAAGTCACGATATACACTACCTGCATAATAATATACTTCTTGTCTATCATGCATAGAGCCATTTTCTTCAAAATAGCCAATAAGATTCTTAATCATAATATCTGAATTGGGTATATTGTCAGCCTTGTCATTCAGTCTGATTTGTAATAAATCATATTTGTTCTTGACATAATCACTCTCTTCTCTAATTAAAATTTTCAGAGAATCCAACATTGCAAGTGCTTTCTTAGGGTTATCGTCACCTATCATTTTAATTCTCTCTAATTCTTCTATAGAATGTTGTTCTTTAGAGCATGAGAACAAAAATAACAAACCAAATGTGCACAGAACACGAACAATGAATCTTACTATACTCATATTGAATCTTGATTTATGGATGCAAAGGTAGAAAAAAACAGAACAAAAAAAACAAATTTTGGACAGAAAATGTTTCTCTGCGTTTCTCACAAATTAGCATAACATTCTAAGATTTGTTACTTTAGAGTACTGTTTAAATCGCGATATACAGATGGTTAAAAGTATTGAACGGGGGATGTGTAACATATTTTAATATATATCAGAAACACAATGAAACAAAAAATATATCTATGCATGGATAAAGGTTTGTAACTTTGCACCCAGAAAAATTCAAACATTTAAATTCAAATTGATGAGAAAAAACGTCAAATTATTGGCAATCATGTTTGCCTTCGCAATGCAAAGTGTTACGATGTGGTCAGCTACCACTTCTATGTACCCTGTTGTGATAAAGGAAAGCAATGCCTGAAGCTGTAAGACGGCACTAAAATTTTAAAGTTATGGGCAATATACATGACGAAGAAAAGTTCACTTCAAATGCTCTAGTCCCTATCAGTTTTGAAGAACTATCAGCTATTGTCGGTGGAACATCCGACATCGAACAGTCTGTTGATGACAAGGGAAAAGGACAAGATAGTGGACACGCAGGAGGCATCTTTTGCTGGTGCTAACTGCATTAATTAATTGTTCAGATTGGAGTTGCCTGTATGGTGGATGGATGGCACTGTTTTTGCGCCGTCGTAAGGTTATTGACTATGAGTTGTTTGAGCAACAAGCTATCAATAACAATAAGACATACCAGTTTCTCACTTCCATGCAAGAAATAAAGTTGCAAGACTGCGAACAGCGCAGACGATGGGAATGGGAGGATGTACAGGCAGACTTGTTCCACATTCAGATGAAGAGTCTGAAACTCCAACAAGCGCAGGAGGCAGGAAGCATTTTTATTAATGAATTGAAGAATATCATCATAACTGTCGTTTCGGCTACTGCAGTCATTAATGGAAGCCTTACACTTGGTATGATGTTGGCCGTGCAGTATATAATAGGTCAGTTGAACAGCCCCATAGAGCAACTTATGCATTTCATATACTCCATACAGGATGTAAAGATAAGCCTTGAGCGCATCAATGAGATTCACAAAAAGGACAATGAAGAAGATTACAATCGTTCAAGAGCAGAGTTTGACAATGAAAGTCATGATATAGAATTGAGCAATATTGACTTCAAATATGACCCTCATGCCCTGTCGAAGACCATTGAGGGCGTGAACATTCATATCCCAGAGGGGAAAATCACAGCCATCGTGGGGGCATCAGGAAGTGGCAAGACCACACTGATAAAACTCATGCTGGGGTATTACCCGGTAATGAATGGTGAAATAACGATTGCTGACCACAACATTTCCGAATATAACTTGAAATGGTGGCGACGGCAATGTGGTGTTGTCATGCAAGATGGTGTCATATTCTCTGAATCTATTGCAAGGAATATTGCGGTTGATGATGGCGAGATAGATGAGGAAAGACTTGAAATGGCTGCCGAAATCGCTAATGTCAAAGACTTTGTTATGGCTCTCCCGTTGAAGTTCAATACAAACATTGGAAGGGACGGAATGGGGTTAAGCCAAGGTCAGAAGCAGCGTATCTTGATTGCACGTGCAGTGTATAAGAATCCGAAGTTCATCTTCCTTGATGAAGCGACAAATTCTTTGGATGCAAGCAATGAACGTGCCATCGTTGAGAATCTGGATAAGTTCTATATAGATAAGACAGTCATAGTAGTAGCGCATCGTCTGAGTACAGTAAAGAATGCTGACCAGATCATCGTCTTGGATAAGGGCAAGGTGGTTGAGACTGGAAATCACAAGTCCCTGACAGCAAATAGAGGAACGTATTATAATCTTGTTAAAAACCAGTTGGAATTAGGAAATTAAACAATAGGAATATGGCTAAAGATTTTGAGAAGAAAGATATCCGAAGCGATAAAGTTCGCAACATTATGATGGAGAAACCACCTGTATTAATTCGATATGGTATGGCAATAATAGCAACTTTATTAGTTGCTGTGGCTTTTGTTGCTTTCTACATTATAAGGTGAACAAAATTGATATGTAAAATATAACAGACTCCGGAACTCTGTAAAACAGTATAGCATAATAAAAGAATGTCAGACAAATGTCAGGAAGAAAATTCGTCGTTTACGGTCAAATCGCTGTAATTTTGCAGCCGCAAATAATGTTAAAACGTGAACGATTACCGTTTTCAGGTGTATGCCTATAACGGAACCTCTAAACAAAAAAATAAAATGAAAAGACTGATTCTATTTTCATTGATTTGCCTCGTGGCAATCGCCTCAACAGCACAGGGCATCAGCGGACGGGTTATCGACGAGCAGGCCCAGCCGATGCCGTTTGCCAATGTCGTGCTCGTCAACCGTGCCGACTCTGCTTTCATCGCAGGAGCCGTGACCAAGGATGACGGGACTTTCAGCATCAGCATCGACAAGCAAGAAGGTCTGCTGAAAGTGACAAGCGTGGGATATACGACAAAGTTTCTCGACGCACGGCAGGGCAATGTGGGTGACATTCAGATGCAGCCCGACACGCAAACGCTCGGTGAAGTCGTGGTGAAGGGCGAACGTCCACAATACAAAATGACCACGGGAGGCATGACCGTTGATATTCAGAACTCACTGCTGAAAGATGTCGGCACAGCTGACGATGTGCTGTCGATGCTACCACAAGTACAAGGCAGCGACGGTAACTTCACCGTCTTTGCAAAGGGTACGCCTGAAATCTACATCAACAACAAGAAGGTGCAGAACGCCCGTGAACTAAAACAGTTGAAGTCCACAGACATCAAGAGCGTGGACGTGATTACGTCACCAGGTGCTAAGTACAATGCAGAAGTCGGGGCGGTCATTCGCATCAAGACCATCCGACGGCAAGGTGACGGCATGAGCGTGGAGGCATATAGCCAGGTGAAGCGTAATAACAAGTTGACAACCTACGATGACGTGACCGTGAAGCATCGCAAAGGAGGGCTGGAGGTATTCGGCATGCTGGAGTTTACCAATGGAAGTCATAGTGAGGATAATACCATTACAACCGACACACATGCTAACGGCAATCATATCAGCATCCGCCAATCTGCACCCAACACCTTTTGGTACACCGAGATGGGTGGGAAACTGGGGGCCAGCTACGAATTCGACGAGGATAATTCCATCGGTTTTTCCTATGAACTGAATGGCTCGCTGTATCAGGGAGGCGAGGCGATGTGTGAGCAAACTATTACACGCAACAACACGCTGGAAGGCAACATTGATCAGTTTATGGGCATCACTGCTGCCGACCGTCCGCATCATGCTGCCAATATCTACTATGTTGGCAAAGCGGGCAAACTGGGCATTGACTTAAATGGCTCGTGGATATGGAAGAAGTCCACTCGCGACGGTGTTTCAACTGAGCATAGCCTGCAACTGGCTGACCGCACCGTGACCACCCACAATGAGAACCGTAACCATATGCTGGCTGGAAAGTTGGTGCTGACCTATCCGATATGGAAAGGCGAATTGAGTGCAGGCTCAGAAGTGTCACGTTCAAACAGCCATGGCATTTATAGTAATGTGGAGCAAGTGGTGGCTCCGTCCAATGATGAAATCAAGGAAAGCAACGTAGCGGGATTTGCCGAATACAAGTTGAAGTTGGGTGATTGGAGTCTCAACGGCGGACTGCGTTACGAGGCCGTCACGTCCGACTACTATTCCTTCGGTCAGTACCAGACTGAGCCAAGCCGCAAATACCACGATCTGTTTCCGAATCTCTCCGTCGGATGGCAAAAGAACAAATGGGGCATCCAACTGGGCTATAACAAACGCATCAGCCGCCCCAACTATCAGGCTCTGAACTCAAACGTGCAATATGACAATCGCTATGAGTACGAGGGTGGAAATCCTTTATTGCGTCCTACCATCAAGCAAAACCTCGACCTCAACGTCACCTACTCGTGGCTGAACTTCACGGCAGGCTATAGCCATAGCAAGGATGTGAGACTGAACTTCGGCAGCCTGTATCAGGAGGGAACAGAGATAACTATCTGGACCAACCGCAACTTTGACAAGTTTGAGAGTTACAACGCCTCACTGACAGCCTCGCCAAAGTTTGGATTCTATAGTCCCACGCTGACCCTCAGTTACTGGCAGCAAAATTTCGACACTAAGGCATACGGGCTTGACACGAAACTCAATAAGCCCGAATGGCAGCTCAACTTCCGCAACTGGTTCACCATCGACAAGACCACCAAGGCCATGCTCTATCTGCACTATTCTACCAGCAATGACTACGGCTTCAACCACTATGCCCATGAGTTTAACATCAACGCCCGTGTGCAGAAGACCTTCCTTGACGGTAACCTCACCGTAGCCCTCTTTGCCAATGACATCTTCCGCAATCTCCGTGAACGATGGACGGGGTATTATCCCGTTTCCACAATGGCAAAGGATGCTTATGTTTATACGCAGTACATCGGTGCATCACTCACATATAACTTCAATGCCACAAACTCAAAGTACAAAGGTACGGGCGCAGGTAATGCGGAAAAGAACAGATTATAATATTATAAGTTATAAACGATAATCAGAATAAAAATGAAACATCAGAAACACTACAAACGGTTCTTGTTCCTGCTGGCAATGCTTTTGACAGTGACATTTGCAGTAGCACAGACCGATGGACGAACAAAAAAGCAAAAGGATTATCTTTCGTTCATTCAAGGCCAGACCATTTCACCCTTCGACTACTTATCACAGAAGATAAAGCAATATAATGTTGTATCGTTGGGCGAAGACCACTGGATAAAAGACCACATGCTATTCCTGGCTGACTACCTCGACTACGTTGCCAACGACACGACTTTTCACATTGATGCGCTTGCTTGGGAAAGCGGCAATAGCATAGACCAGAAGAAGGCCGACACGTTGATGATGTCGAAAACCTTCCGCGAGGATTTGGCGCTACAGATTCTTCGTGATGCCCCTGAAACTTACGGCTGGCCATACAAGGAGGCTCTGGAAGACATCAAGGCTTTGTGGCGTTACAACAGAGCACAAGGCAAGTTCACTCGTCTGCTCCTTCTTGATCCTCCCTACATGTTGCAACTATTAGACGGTGACAAATATGAGTACACGTTAAGCCGTGACCAATCAACAGCCAACAAGATTGCAGGCTATGTTGGCTCCAATCGCAAGGTACTCTACTACGCTGGTTTAAGCCATACGATGCGGCAATTTCATTCTTCTTATAACTCAAAGTCTGGAATGTACAACGTTCAGGCTACGGCGGGTAAGATACTCTCAGTCCTCTATCCCAGCAGGGTTTTCACTATCAAACTTTGGGGTGGACTGATGGGCAGTAACGGCTACATCCCGAGTGCTGATGATTTCCGATGGGAACGTTCCAGCGACGGACTAGCAGACGAAGCCTTCCGCTGTAATGGCAACCGACCTGTGGGTTTCGACATTGCAGGAAGCCCCTTTGCCAACATTCTCATTTCCGACTTTTTCCATTTTCAATATAGCGAACGGATGTTGAGTAAAAGTAACGGCAGTCCATTCCGTGCCAACGAAAGCCTTGGCGACCGTGTTGACGGCATTATCTTCTTTCGTCCTGTCAACGAGTTCTCTATCCCTCATATTGAACCGAAGATGTTCGATGACGTATTTTTGAAGCGCATTGAAAAGAGAACAAAGGGCGAAGTGAAGACGCTTAACGACCTGTATCTCTATATCAAGAAGAATCACCCGATACTGAGTGAGGACTTGGATAGTTTGTCCACCTACTGAAAAATAGCCAGACAAAAGAGCACGACAAGCAAATATTTAGGCAAACCGAATAATATCTCAAGAAACTATGCAGAACAATTTCAAATACATAAATCTCTCTTGGGCTGTGGTGGGCTTCTGTGAGGCTCCCCACCAGCCCCTTTCGTCCTGCATCCCAGGCATCGACAAGGACGAGGCCGCAGCCGTGGAGCTACAATGATGATAACCCAAACAAAAGAACGATGAAAAGACTGATTCTGTTTTCAATGGTTTGCCTGATGACCACAGTAACACAGGCGCAGAACGAGACTACTGCGGAGAACGATTCCGTGGCATGGGACAAGATGCTCAGCGAAATCTCCGTAACAGGACACCGCCACATCGTCAGGATGAAGGGCAACACGCTTGTTGCACAGGTGGCTAATTCAATAAAATGCAAGCTAAATTCTTATGTTTTCATGCTGAAAACCTGAGTACGTGCATTAGAGCTGTCTGAATAATATGCAAGTTATGACGAATATTTTGTCGCAAAAAAAAGAGAAAGCTTTAACTAAAAGCTCCCTCTAAATATTTCTTGGTTAATTCATTCTTAGGATGGTGAAACACCTGCTCGGCAGGACCTGCTTCAATCACTTCGCCTAGATACATAAAGACGACATAGTCTGCTAAGCGAAGGGCTTGTCGAAGAGTATGAGTTACCATAACGATAGAATAATCTTTTTTTAATTCTGTGAAGAGTGACTCTACCTTTTTGCTCGAGATAGGATCGAGAGCACTTGTACTCTCGTCGGCCAGCAGATAGCTAGGTTCTACAGCTAGGCTGCGGGCAAGGCATAGACGTTGCTGTTGACCACCACTCAAACGGTTGGCTGGACTATGCAGGCGATCCTTAACCTCATCCCACAAACCTACCTGCTGTAGATAGTGTTTTACAACAGCATCGAGCTTTTTCCTACCACGGATACCATGAATACGGCAGCCATAGGCTACATTGTCGTAGATACTCATCGGTAGCGGACAAGGACGCTGTGGAACCAATCCGATGTTACGACGCAGCTGAGTAAGTTCACTGCTCGATGCCTTTAATATGTTGTGTTCACCTAGAATAACCTCACCAGATATCTTCATCCCCTCTACACCATCGTTAAGACGATTGAAGGTACGGAGTAGGGTAGACTTACCGCAACCGCTTGGACCTATAATGCAGGTAATTTTGTGCTGAGGTATTTCTACATTTACGTCTTTCAATATCTTTGCACCTTTTACAGATACGTTTAATCCTTTAGTCGAAAGATTAACATTCTGCTCGCGCTTAAACTTTGCGTTTACCACAAAATGTTCGGTCTTGTTCCATCCGAAACTTGGGGCAAGCCCGAATACCTTATTAGTAACTGATGATATTGCTATGTTCATAATTCCTTGTCTAATTATTTGGTTCACGGTTGCAAAGGTAAAGCATAAAAATGATTCTCCAAATACCATTTTATAGGCATTTTGATACCATATGTTAGGTATGTGTTTCTAATGTGTTAGTTAGTATACCTAACGTATGGTATACCATATACCATATTTGGCTTATTGTACAACCCCAATATTTGTCATAATTTTGCACCAGAGTTAAGCCACTGATTATTCTCAATTAAAGAAAGACGATAATATGACGAATTTTATAATAGCCGATAATCAGGAACTTACGCAGGTAGGACTAACTGCTCTTATTAATAAGGTAGAACCTCATAGCAGCGTAATTGTTTCCTATAAGCGAGAACTGATAGAACAGCTTGAAAAAGCTCCCGACAGCGTTATACTGTTAGACTATACGCTCTTCGACTTTACCGATGTAGAGAGTTTGCTTATTCTTTGCGACCGATTCCCTACTTCGCAGTGGTTGTTGATAACCGATGACCTCACAGAGTCGTTCATGCGTAAAGTAATTTGTTCGTCTAAGAATATAGGCATCATCTTTAAAGATAGTCAGATTAGTTATCTACACGAGGCGATACAAGATGCTGTTCAGAAACGGAGATATATCTGCCACCGTGCTACCGAGATACTTATAGACTCGCAACTTAAGGAGGAACCTGCTACTAACTTGACAAGTACGGAGATAGAAATACTTCGAAGCATCGCTCAAGGTAAAACTACCAAAGAAATTGCTGCAGAGCGATATAGTTCGATACACACGATTAATACGCATCGTAAGAATATCTTCAAAAAGCTCAAAGTAAATACGGCACACGAGGCTGTAAAATATGCTTTCAGAGCAGGACTGGTAGATACAAGCGAATTCTATATTTAGCGAAAATACAAACGCAAAGGTTATTATAAGGTATATGCGGCGGTTCTAAATCATGTGAAATATAAACCAATAAAACAGATAAAAAGTTATGGCAAAGATTATTGTTAACGACGAAGTACAGGAAGTTACTCTTCCTCTTAATCTCTCGGAATTGATTAAACTTAATCGTGTGTTTCAGCCAGAAATGGTTACTGTACAGATTAACGAAGAGTTTGTAGAGCGTGAAGATTATGATGCCACACAACTCAAGGAAGGTGATAAGGTAGACTTCCTTTACTTCATGGGTGGCGGACAGGCATAAATAGAAATCTCGAAAAAAAAAGATTGTTATGGAACTTACAGAAGAACAAATAGAACGCTATTCGCGCCACATTCTGCTTCAAGATGTAGGCGTAGAAGGCCAGGAAAAAATAAATAATGCCCGCGTTCTCATCGTTGGTGCTGGTGGCTTGGGTGCTCCTGCTGCGATGTATCTGGCTGCTGCCGGTGTAGGGCATATCGGTATCGTGGATGCCGATGTGGTAGATCTGAGTAATCTTCAACGTCAGATTATCCATTTCACGAAAGATGTTGGTGTAAAGAAGGTAGAGAGTGCTAAGGAAAAAATGCTCGCCATTAACCCTGATATAGAGGTAACTACTTATCACGAATTTCTCTACTCTGATAATGCACGCGAAATAATCAAGCCATGGGATTTTGTAATCGATGGAACAGACAACTTTCCTGTAAAATTCCTTATCAACGATGCTTGTATCCTTGAAAATAAAGCTTTCAGTCATGGTGGTATCCTCCGTTTCAATGGTCAAACCTTTACTCATATACCAGGTTCTGCTTGCTATCGTTGTTTCTTTAAGGAACCACCTCCAGCAGGAGCCGTACCAACCTGTAGTCAGGCCGGAGTACTTGGCGCCATTGCTGGTATGCTTGGAACCATTCAGGCTGCAGAAGCTCTGAAATACATTCTTGGTGTAGGTGATCTGTTGACCAACCGTCTCCTTACCTTCGATGCGAAGACGATGAATTTCCGTACCATCAACGTGAAGAAACGTGATACCTGCGAAATCTGTGGCAGTCATCCTACAATAGATCATTTGATAGATTATGAGCAGGCTGCGTGCGATCTGAAAAACCATTAATATAGAATCTAACGATTCACGAATACAAACCCGTCAAGGAGGAATTGAAAAAATGAAAATCAATGAAGATGTAATAGAGCGCATGATACTACAAGCTCAAGAAGATGCGCCAATTGAAACATGTGGTTATTTGATGGGCAATGACGACGTGGTAACCGAAAGCTACTGGATGGAAAATATCGATCATAGCGAAGAACATTTCTCGTTTGCACCGAAAGATCAGTTTGCTGCACTCAAGTATGCACGTAGTAAAGGACTGAAAATTTTAGCCAACTGGCATTCTCATCCAGCATCACCATCACGACCATCGCAAGAAGATATTCGTATGGCACTCGATCCACGTATCCGCTACGCTATCGTTTCGCTCTTTGAGGGCATTCATATCAATTCGTTTGCCATTCGCGAGGGAGAGGTCATCGATAAGGAGGTGCATTTCGCACAGGAACCATCTGAAGAGTAATAATATTAGAATTTTAGAAAGGAACAAGATATGTATAGAATACCATCAACGCTAGCTGGCGATATCAGCTACACGGAAGAGCTTATACAAAAATTTAAAGCAGGCGAAATTACTGCTGGCCAGTTGAAGTCTAATCGTGTGCCAATGGGTATCTACGAACAGCGTAAAAACCAGCACCACATGCTTCGTATTCGTTGTACAGGCGGTATTATCACTCCTGCACAGTTGGCTATTGTCGCTCAGGTGGGCAAGCAGGTTTCTACATCCCATCTGCATATCACCACTCGTCAGGAGATTCAGATTCATAATGTGGATATCCTCGATGCTATTCCTGCTCTGCGTAAACTGGAGAAGGCTGGTCTTGCTACACAGGGTGGCGGTGGAAATACTGTTCGTAACATGACTGCCAACGATTTGAGCGGTCTTACTAGCGATGAGGCTTTCGATGTGTATCCATACGTAGTAGAGCTTACTTCGCGACTCATCGCCGAGAAAGACTCCTTCTCTATGCCTCGTAAGTATAAGATAGCGGTAGATCATAACGTGAAAGATGCCAGTTCTTCTTATGTGGCAGATTTAGGCCTTCAGGCACGCGTGGTAGATGGTAAGCGCGGTTTCCGTGTTCTCGTTGCTGGTAGTACCGCCACTAATCCTCATGTAGGATGGGAAGTATTCGACTTCTTACCCGAAGTAGATCTTCTGAGAGCAGCTAAGGCTCTGAAAAACTGGTTTAATGCTTACGGTAACCGTCGTAATCGCCACAAAGCTCGTATGCGTTACGTATTCTATAAATATGGTGAGGAAGAAGCGAAACGACTCTATTTTGAGGAGTTTGACAAACTGAAGAAAGACGGTTCTCTTGATTTTTATGCACCTGCTCTGCCGGTAGAACATCTTACACCCGACTTTGCTCCAGCTGAAGGCATAGCTAAGCATGAGAGTTTCAAGATTTGGAAAAAGCGTTATGCGCACCAGCAGACGAATGAGGAAGGTAAAAAGAAAAACTTCTGGTATGCTTATCTTCCTGTAAGTCATGGTAACAACCGTCCGGAGTTTTTCGCAGAAATAGCCGAATATCTTCAAGCATTTGGTAATGATGTTATTCGATTCACCAAGCGCGAGCAGATTCAGGTGCGTAATATACCAGAGGCTTATCTCCCAAATATCTACCAGCTCTTTAAGAAGCTCGGTGCTTATCAGGTAGACTATCCTGTATTTATCAATGCGCTTACCTCTTGTACCGGAGCAGATACTTGTCGATTGGGTATCTGTCTGCCAAAGGGAGCTATCGACGCCATTACTAAGCGTTTATTGGCAAGCGATCTTAATTTTGATGCATTACCTGACCTTCAATTGAGCATGACCGGATGTACCAATATCTGTGCGAATGCTACTTGGGCTGACCTTGGATTCAGTGGTCGTGTAGGTCGTACAGGAGATGATCCATATCCCGCTTATACGGTATGGTTACCTGCTGCTGGTAAAAATGAAATCGACTTGCAACAAGGTTTTATTGCAGCGAAATACATACCAGAATTTGTAGAAGACTACGTTCGTGATATCCTTAACCATTTGGCTGAATATGCTGATTACTATGACTATGTAGCTAACCGAGGGAAAAACGTGGTGAAGGAACTTCTGGTTAAATATAAAGAGGTACCTCCTTATAGCGAGGAACCAGATACCTATTTCGATTTCGATGACGATGAAAAATTCAGTCTTATCAAGTACGGTCAGGCTGAGTGCTCTGCAGGTCTTTTTGATATCATTGATATCGATCAGGATACCATTGCCCAGAAGCGTAAGCAGCTCGATGAAGCAACATCGATCAGTGTTGACGAAACAGAGAAAATACTTCACGATATCGTGTTCTCTGAGAATCGCATGCTTTTGGTAACACGCGGTCTTGACCCTCGTACAGACGATGACGTATATCATGGATTCGTTAACGAGTTTATCAACACCGGCATTGTTCCTGCCAAATATCAGATACTAACCGATAAGGCTCGAAACAACCAGCCACTGTTATCAGAGAAGGCGCTCATCTATGAACTGGCCGATCTGCTCAGCGATCTCTATAAGAATATGGACGATTCGTTACAGTTTAAGACCACAACCTCAGCTCCTGTAGAAGTAGCTCCAGCCGAAGAAAAGAAAACAGTTTCAGCCTCAGTTGCTGACGACAAAAAGGCGAGTGCTATCCAGCCAGATGTGAAGAAAGACTTCAGAGGGGTCGCTTGTCCGATGAACTTTGTGAAAACCAAGATTGCTTTGGCACCAATGCAGAGTGGACAGATACTCGAGATACTCCTCGATGACGGTCAGCCTATCGCTAATGTACCAGGTAGTGTTAAGAATGAAGGTCATGAGGTGATTGCTACCGAAAAAGTAGGCAACTACTGGAAGGTAAGTATTAAGAAGAAGTAAATAACAATAAAATACATGGAATATCTTCCGATATCAATACGCATATCAGATGCCCGAATCCTTATTGTAGGTGGAGGTAAGGTGGCCACACATAAGGCTCAGATACTACATCGGTTTACCGATAAGGCAACGGTTATCGCTAAGGAGATTTCCGATGAGATTAAGGCTCTGCCTTTTACCACCATAGAGCGGCCCTTCCGCGAAAAAGACCTCGACGGCATCAACCTGCTCTTTGTGGTAACAGGCGACCATGAGCTGAATCATCAGATAAAAGACTTAGCTTCTAAGCGAGGCATACTGACGAGTGTGTGTGATGACCCTGCAGCCTGCGATTTCATCTCGCCAGCGATCTACCGGCAAGATAACCTTACAATAGCAGTAGGCAGTGACTCACGCGATGTAAAGCGAAGTATACGAGTAAGAAACCGCATACAACAAGCTATAGAAAACGGTGAACTAGATATTGAATAGGTCTAAGAGAGGACACTTATTCTGTAGTAAAAACAAACGAACGAAAGGAACGAAGCATGAGTAAATTACACAATATAACTAAGCAGCAAGATAATGAAGCAACCATCCGTCCAGGTCAGGTAAAATTGGTAGGATTCGGTCCGGGTGATCCTGATTTACTTACAGTCAAAGCTGTTAAAGCTATCGAGGCAGCTGACATCATTTTCTATGATGATCTCATCTCGAAAGACTATTTAGAGCAGATTGATGCTGAAAAGGTATATGTGGGCAAACGAAGTGGGCATCATTCAGTAGAACAAAGGGATATTAACCAACTTCTTCTTCAGGCTGCTAAAGCCGGTAAGGAAGTGGTAAGACTAAAAGGTGGCGACCCGATGCTCTTTGCTCATGCTGGTGAGGAAATCGAATTCCTTGAGAGTTATGGTATAACCGTAAGTGTTATTCCTGGTATCACCACAGCCAGTGCGATGGCTTCCAGTCTCAAGGTGAGTCTTACCCACCGCCAGTTATCATCTAGTGTAGCATTGGTCAATGGACATTCCAATCGTCCTGAAACCCCTAATGCTGATACTTTGGTATACTATATGGGAGCTGCCAAGTTGCCACTCATCGCCCGTACTTTGCTTGGTAAAGGTAAATCTGCCGATACCCCAGTAATACTCGTCTACAATGTATCGCATGCAGACGAACAGCGATTCGAAACAACCATCGGTGAGCTGGCTACTGATATCAGAGCATATCCTACACCACTCATAGCGCTTGTAGGCGACGTGGTGGCTACCATGCACCAGCGTGTAGAAGATATCGTCAAGGCCAGAGGCCAACAGTTCGCATTACGCGAACACCATGTGTAATCAATTATAAACCGACAAAAATAAAGTATATATGGACCAAGAAAGAATAACCCATTTGCGTGAACTTGAATCAGAGTCAATATATGTGCTTCGTGAGGTAGCAGCTCAGTTTGAGCATCCTTGTATCCTCTTCTCGGGAGGTAAGGATTCTATTGTTGTTACCTATCTGGCATACAAAGCATTTTATCCAGCTAAGATTCCTTTCCAGCTGTTGCATATCGACACTGGTCATAACTTTCAGGAGACACTCGATTATCGTGATGCTCTCGTTGAAAAGTTGGGTGCAGACCTTATCATAGGCAGCGTACAGGAGAGTATTGATCAGGGACGTGTGAAAGAGGAAACTGGTTATTATGCCAGTCGTAACCGTCTACAGACTACCACATTGCTCGATAGTCTTGAGAAATATAAGTTTGATGCTGCTATTGGTGGTGCTCGTAGAGATGAAGAGAAGGCCAGAGCCAAGGAGCGTTTCTTCAGTCATCGTGATGAGTTCGGGCAGTGGAACCCAAAGAACCAGCGTCCAGAGTTGTGGAACATCTTCAACGGTCGTAAAAATATGGGTGAACATTTCCGTGTATTCCCTATATCAAACTGGACCGAGATGGATGTTTGGCAGTATATCTACTTGGAGAATATTCCAATGCCAAGTCTTTACTTTACCCATGAGCGCGAGGTATTCAAGCGAGATGGACAGTGGTTGGCTGCACTCCCAGTCATTCCACGTAAACCTACTGAAGAGGTTGTTAAAATGCAGGTTCGCTGCCGTACAATCGGTGATATTACTTGTACAGGTCTTACAGAGAGCAAGGCTACATCTGTAGCCGATATTATCGACGAAATTGCTGCTACCCGTGTTACAGAGCGTGGAGGACGTGCGGATGACAAACGCTCAGAGACAGCTATGGAAGATCGCAAAAAGGCCGGTTACTTCTAAATCGAAGGTTGGTTATTCAGCTTTCAACTATCAAACTTCATCTTTCACTTTAAATAGAAAATTATGCCAGATACAAGAGGTTATTTAGATATGCAGCTACTCCGCTTCAGTACAGCGGGTAGTGTAGACGATGGTAAGAGTACACTAATAGGACGATTGCTTTACGATAGCAAGTCAATCTTTGAAGATCAGCTTGAAGCCGTAGAAGAGGCTAGTAAGAGTAGAGGTAATGAGGAGGTTAACCTCGCATTGCTTACCGATGGTCTTCGGGCTGAGCGTGAACAGGGAATCACCATTGATGTAGCTTATCGCTATTTTGCTACACCAAAGCGAAAGTTTATCATTGCCGACACTCCGGGACACATCGAGTACACACGTAACATGGTTACAGGTGCTTCTACTGCAGGATTGTCTATTATCTTGATTGATGCTCGTCATGGTGTACTTGAACAGACGGTGCGTCATAGCTATATATCATCATTGCTGGGTATTCCTCATATCGTAGTAGCCATCAACAAGATGGACCTCGTAGATTATTCTGAGGAAGTATATCAGAAGATTATTGCTGACTACACCAAAATGTCGGAGATACTTCATATTAAGAATGTAGTATTTATCCCAATCAGCGCCAGAGACGGTGATAATGTGGTTAACCACAGCGATAATATGTCTTGGTACAAAGGGCCTGCTTTGCTCGAATATCTCGAGACGGTGCCCGTAGAGCACAAGCAGGTGACAGAATATTTTCGTTATCCTGTACAGTATGTTATCCGTCCTATCAGCAGTAAGTTCCCTGATTTTCGTGGCTATGCAGGTCGTGTAGCTGGTGGTAAGATTAAGGTAGGCGATAAGGTACGTGTGTTACCTTCAGGACAGGAGAGCACCGTTACCCGTATTAGTCAGGCTGATCGTGAGTTAGAAGAGGCAACATCACCATTGAGCATCGATATCCAGTTGGCTAATGATATAGACATCAGTCGTGGTGATACGCTAGTTAAGGCTGATGAGCCACAGCCCCAGATAGAACAGGATGTAACCATGGATGTATGCTGGTTTAATGAGACACCAGCTCAAGTACGCAAGAAATATATCGTACGCCAGACAACCAGCGAAACTCTCGCCATCGTACGTAGTATTAACTTCCGTCGCAATATCAATACACTTGAGAAAGAGCAGGGGGTAAGCGAACTCAAGATGAACGATATCGCAGAGATTACCATCCATACAGCTAATCCGCTTGTGTTCGACCGCTATCAAGACAATCGTATCACAGGTTCTGTTATCTTTATCGATCCCGATACTAACGAGACTGTAGGAGCTGGTATGATCAAGTAATAAGAATACAAAAACAGTTCTGAATGATATGAGTGAACAAGAAATACAGCAACTGAATGAACGTTTTAGCGATGCGTCAGCTGAGGAAATTGTCGGTTTTTTCCTTGAGCATTTTCAAGGGCGCATCGCCCTTTCTTCATCCTTGAGTATCGAAGATCAGACACTCCTCGATATTATAGTGAAGAAAGATAAGAAGGCTCGTATTTTTACATTAGATACTGGCCGTCTTTTCCCGGAAACTTACCAGCTTATCGATCGTACCAACATGACCTATGGTATTAACATCGAGGTATTTTTTCCTGATTATAAAGAAGTACAGCGTATGGTACGCGAAGAGGGTATTAACCTTTTCTATGGCAGTATAGAGAGCCGTCATCGTTGTTGCCAGATTCGTAAGTTGGAGCCGTTGAAGCGTGCCATGGAAGGAGTGGATGCTTGGATTTGTGGTCTACGCAAAGAACAGTCGGTTACCCGTAAAGATATGCAGGTGGTAGAGTGGGACGATATACATGGCAAGATCAAAATCAATCCACTGATCAACTGGAGTGAGGAGGATGTTTGGAATTATATCAAGACCAATCATGTACCTTATAATAAGTTACACGATAAAGGTTACCCAAGTATAGGCTGCGAACCCTGTACCCGTGCCATCAAACCGGGCGAGGATGTACGTGCCGGTCGTTGGTGGTGGGAAGATCCTGATCATCGCGAATGTGGCTTGCATCAAAAGCACTAAATACAGAGCACCTTCTTCTAGGGAGGTGCTCTTATTGTATGTAGTGGGCGGATATAACAAACGTTAGTGATATGGTTTACCTCGTCCATGGTATTTCGTATACCTCTATTTAGCCGTACCTTTGCCGATGTAAATAGAATATAAACCAATACGTACTACTTAATCATTAGGAAAGGAAGTAAATATGCGAAAAATTATTGTAAACATAGCCAGTTTAGCATGGATAGCAATCATCGGCCTAGGCACTGTAGCTTGTGGCGGAAACACAAATAGTAAGCATAACTCAGGTGATAAGGGCGAAGAGCTATCAGGTAATATTTCTTTGTCTGGTGCTTTTGCCCTCTATCCTTTAGCTGTAAAATGGGCTAACGATTTTGAGAAACTCCATCCGAACGTTTCCATTGATATCTCTGCAGGTGGAGCAGGTAAGGGACTTACCGATGCTCTTTCTGATGTGGTGGATTTGGGTATGGTAAGTCGTGATCTTGATGCTTCTGAAATTGAGCGTGGTGCTGTAGGGTTCGCTGTTGCTAAGGATGCAGTGGTACCAACAATAAATGCCAAGAATCCTGTATATAAAGATTTAGTAGTCAAAGGTGCCAAGCGTCAGACTTTTGTTGATTTGTGGATTACAGGTAAGACTAAAACTTGGGGTCAGGTAGCAGGCAATAGCAGTAAGGTAGCGGTGAGTGTGTATACACGAAGTGATGCTTGTGGTGCTGCTGAGACTTGGGCTAAATACTTAGGTAAGAAACAGGAAGACCTGAAAGGTACTGGCGTGTTTGGTGATCCAGGTGTGGCATCTGCTGTACAGAAAGATCAGAATGGTATAGGTCTTAACAATATCGGTTATGCTTACGATAGCAAAAGCGGTAAACTTAATCCAGGTATTGCCATTTTGCCAATCGATGTTAACGAAAATGGAAAAATCGATGATGACGAAAACTTCTATGCTGACCGTTCTCAACTTGTAAAAGCGATAGCTGATGGTAAATACCCTTCACCTCCTGCACGAGACCTCTATTTGGTGGCTCATGGCATACCTAAAAGTCCTGTAGTAAAAGCCTTCCTCAAGTATGTGCTTACGCAGGGTCAGAAGTCTAACGAGGGTCAAGGATATATCACCATCAGCCAGGAAAAACTGCAGAGCAGTTTGAAGAAACTCAAATAAGGCTACTTTTATACACCCCACTAGATGTAGCCATACAGTAAGCCTATACGAAATATGAAACAGTTTTTAAGCGTACTCTTCAAGGCCATATTTACACTGGCCATCGGATACACAGTAAATTATTATATTTATTACGGATGAATAATACACGATTATGGAAAGATAAAATAGCAGGTAAGGTGATGGCTGTACTCACCATCGCCTCCCTGTTTCTTGTCGTAGCGATGGGAATAGGCCTCTACCTGAAGTCGGTGCCTATTCTCGAAAAGGAGTCTGTATGGACTTTACTCTCATCGTCAGAATGGAAACCGATGAGTGGTCGCTTTGGTTTTTTCCCATTTCTGATGGGAACCCTCAGCGTAACCCTGCTGGCTGTAGCGTTCGCTCTACCGATATCGCTTTTCATGGCTATTTATCTTACAGAATATTCCCGCAGTGTGGTGCGACGATTTATCTATCCTCTGCTCGATATTCTAGCAGGTTTACCATCTGTGATTTATGGTGTATGGGGTACGCTGCTCATCGTGCCTTGGGTGTCTGGTGTCGTAGCTCCAGCGTTGGGACGCTCTTCCAGTGGATATACGGTGTTGGCAGGCGCAGTAGTACTCGGTGTAATGATATTACCACTGTTGGTAAGTCTTTTTATCGAACTATTTGCTAATGTGGGTAATGAGTATCGTGAGGCATCTCTCTCGTTAGGTGCTACTCGTTGGCAAACCACCATCCACGTTATTTTGCGTAAAACATTTCCGGGTATTATAGCAGCCATAGTATTGGCTGTAAGTCGTACGTTGGGTGAAACTATCGCTGTGCTGATGGTCTGCGGAAACTTGGCTATCGTACCTAATTCGATACTCGATGCCTTCTATCCGATTCCGGCGCTTATAGCCAATGCCTATGGCGAGATGATGTCCATGCCATTATATGAGTCAGCTCTCATGTTTGCGGCCTTCATACTCTTCTTTGTGGTTCTTGTATTTAATCTGTTCTCACGATTAGTACTCCGCAAGTTTAAACAGTAACCTATTATGCATTTTTAAAAAGTGAAAGTTTATGATTCGTAGTGTCATAGAAGAAAAAATAGCCAAGTCGTTGATGTATCTGTCGGCAGTATTGATACTCTATTTTGTGCTGAGTGTAATCTTCTCTGTATTCAGTCGAGGTCTGCCTGTACTTACTTGGGAAATGATAACTTCAACTCCGGGTGGTGGCTTCTATATTGGCGGTAAGGGTGGATTTCTTAATGCCATTATGGGTTCTGTATATATAGTAGGAGGGTCTACCATTATCGGTTTACTGATTTCTATACCAGTAGTATTCTATCTCAATGTATATCTCAAACCAGACAGTAAGTTTGGTTCTATCGCCCGTCTAGGTTATGATATGCTTTTCGGTATCCCTTCCATCGTGTATGGTGCTTTCGGTTTTACCGTCATGGTACTCTTGGGTCTTCGTGCTTCACTTTTAGGAGGTATTATCGTAGTTACGTTACTTATCATTCCAATATTCATCCGATCTATGGACGAGGTAGCCAAGAGTATTCCGAAAGATTTGCTCGAAGCCAGTTTCTCGTTAGGTGCTACCCGTTGGGAAACCATTGGTATCGTGGTACGTCAGATAGCACCAGCGATAGCAACAGCCACCCTGCTTTCTATCGGTAGGGCTATCGGTGATGCTGCAGGGGTAATGTTTACAGCAGGCTTTTCTGATAATATACCCGATAGTCTTTCACGTCCTGCAGCAACTTTACCACTGAGTGTATTTTTCCAACTGAGTGCTCCACAGCAAGAAGTGCAGGACAGAGCCTATGCCGCAGCCGTAGTCCTAACGATTATTGTGCTTATTCTTAGTCTTGCCGGTCGTTTCGTACTCAACCGCTTTTCCAAAAATAAAATTTAGTCCTTTTTATATCATATCCCATTGAGAGTGAATGGGGTGTACTTATCCTGACAGGTATCTCTATTATAGAGATACCTGATTGTTTATAATCCAAAACGAGAAGTATCGATTGTTTTCTGTTTATACTCTTTATTGTAGATTATTTGGTTAGTGTCACTACGGCATCATAAGTGTTTCCGTTGTCTGCTGTAATCTCGCTTTCGGCTATGAGCTGTTCATTTGAAAAAGATAGAATAGTCCATACCAGTTTACGTTCAGATCCATCACTCTCTTGATAGGTGATAAAGATGGCAGCATCACCTGCTCGATAGGTTCCCGTAGCCTCTGTGTTGTCACCCTTCAAAGTAACTTTGCCATTTTCGTCAAATTCGATGTAGCGGTAGGTTACTTCTATCGATGTATCATTGTTGAGTAACTCGTAATCAAGTATCCAAAGTCCGGGTAGGGCATCATTAATGGCCCCCGAATCTTCTAACTTGTCGCACGATGTACTGCATAAAAGGCAGAGCATCAGTAAAATAGTTCGTATAATCGATTTCATCTTGGTTTATAATTATTAAGTCCGAGTAATTTGCTGTATATAAAGTTCAATCGGAAGACGAATAGACAGTTCTTATATTTTTTTCCAAAATTATATATATATTTTCTTCTGTCCAAATATTTTAGAGAATAAAGTAGAAGATATATGATTATTATCATCTATTTTGCCTTTTGCAACCGAGTTGCAAAAAGAAAATGATATCTTTGCAATCGAAAAATGAAAAAGGCTCTCTATGTGGATTCACAAGATGTATGCCCTGTCTACAGAGGGTATAGTCTCTGATGCAGGTAAGACCTATGCCTTTACGGTAAGTAGAGGTAAGGGCTCTTACACTTTTCATCCAGTAGAGATAAACACGGGGAAAGAAGAAAACGGCTATGTAGAGCTGAAACTGATAGATAAACAGAGTCTTCATGCACAGTTTGCTTTGAATGGAGCTTATTATATATTGTCAGAGATGAAGAAAGCTGAAACGGGTGAGGATGATTAATCCTTACCCCCTTTTAAAGTCGAAATAACTATTGATCCTTGATACATGTCAAGAATACACCTAAAATGTGCTAAAAAACATAGAATTGTTTGGTGTGTTCGTACACAATGCGTATCTTTGCAGTGTAAAAAAGAAATAAAAGAAAGTATAACGAGACCAAAAGGGGTCTCATAAAGATGTAGAAAGGATAATAATTATGATGACATTAATGGTAGTTTTAGCAGTAGTAGTAGCAGTAGCAGCAAATGCAGTAAACGTAAACAACAATATCGCTGCTAACAAGTAAAAAAAGGTAAAGTAGCTGTCGATGTTATATGACAGCCTTATAAGCAAATTCTTAAAAACAAAATATATAGACCGAATTTCTTCGAATAGAAGGAATTCGGTTTCTTTTTTGTTGTATTAGTCGATTGTATAGCTATCAATTTAATTTTTTATGTGTCGAAAAGTGTAGCTTTGCAGCGAATTTATGTGTCGAAAAGTGTAGTAAATGTTTGTTTTTATGTGTCGAAAAGTGTAGCTTTGCAGCGAATTTATGTGTTGAAAAGTGTAGTAAATGTTTGTTTTTATGTGTCGAAAAGTGTAGCTTTGCAGCGAATTTATGTGTTGAAAAGTGTAGCTTTACAGCGAATTTATGTGTTGAAAAGTGTAACTTTGCAGCGAATTTATGTGTCGAAAAGTGTAGCTTTGCATCGAATTTATGTGTTGAAAAGTGTAGTAAATACTTGTTTTTATGTGTCGAAAAGTGTAGCTTTACAGCGAATTTATGTGTTGAAAAGTGTAACTTTACAGCGAATTTATGTGTCTTTATTCATCTTTTTGTTCAAAGCTATGTAAGTGCCCCATAAAAGTATGATCATGTAACCACTATACTTTTATCGAATAAACATCATACTTTTATCACGTAAACATCATACTTTTGTCATGTAAACATAATACTTTTAGATGGTCAATATTATGCTTTCGTAATTTATTGGTTATGCTGATAGAGATAGAGGTGTGTGCATGATATCTTTATTATTGTGCATAGTGTACATACGTTCAGGATTCGAATGCATGCAGTCAGAAATGTAATCTTTGTGAGATTTTTTAGCATGAGATTTTCCACACTGGTATTTTGTTAAATCATTTGACAAAAAACAGTGTCACGAAAAATCGTCATCTAGCTCAAAATTTTCAACTTTTGGTCAGTCCATTTGGTACCTGGCGACTGCAGTTAACGCCCACCTCCGGCAAACCCCAAGCTCCTAGGGTGTAAAAGCTTAGGGTTTATCTCGTAAAGTCATAGGTCTTATCGAGTAAACCCTAAGGTTTTGACCCCTAGGAGCTTGGGGTTTGCCACCCATTTTCCAATTGACAAAAATGATACTGCGTAACCTCCTGATAATCAGGCAGATGTAAACTGCCGTAAAATTCACGAATTTAAGTCTTTCCAGCACAGCTGCGACGAATTCGCCACTTACAGAGCCGATTATGTCAAAAAATCTCGCCAAGAACGCAAAGACGCAAAGTTTTTTTAGTGCGCGAAGAGTTTAAGAATCTAATTTTTTATAGGCTTCATATTCTTTAATATCTTTGCGTCTTAGCGCTCTTTGCGAGATTTTTTTATCCAAGATATTTTTCCGGCATAGTTGCGTCGAATAGGCAAGTTACAGAGTAGTTGATGTAAAATCTCACGCCAAGAGCGCAAAGACGCAAAGTTTTTTTAGGATGCAAAGATTTTTAGAGTATCCGTTATTTTGTGGAGACATACAGATTTTTCTTGTAGAGGCTTTATATTCTTAATGACTTTGCGTCTTAGCGCGCTTTGCGAGATTTTCTTTAATCTTTTACACATTTGATTATATCTTTATATGATTTCATAAAAATAGAATACATTTATCTTATCTTACCATAAAGGCAGATAGATTCCGAAACGAATAAAAATATGAAGAATAGGCTTACCTATTAATCAGAATTTCTATTATATCTCCTGTTTCATTCTTAAATTTCGCAGAAAAAGTCAAATCCTTGCTAGATTTTTCCTTAGCGTTCAGATAATCATTCACACCCGCTATTGTATAATTATTATATTCGGTCAAACAAAATCCTTTTCTAAGCCCCTGCTTGTAAACATCACTATTTGTATTTATCATGGAAACATATAAGTTGCCATTCTCCCAGGAATATACAACATCATCATTTTTCTTTTCTATGCGAACAACTTTTCCCGAAGCATAAGGTTGATAGATCAATTTCTTTCTTTCAGGGTTAATGATGATATTTCCATATTCAAGAATTCTACTTCCTATCAATGTTCCTCCAAAAGCCGCTTTAATAGGTATTTCGCAAAATATTCCTTCACCAAGTCTAAGTTCTTTTAGTTTCATGAATATTTGTTCATTTGGCTTCTCGAGTCCATTAGCACCTCTAGCGGCACTTCCTATATCTCTCCATTCTATCTGCTCCATAAACAAATTTCCACTTTTCCCACTAGCGGATTTGTCATAATACTCAGACTTATCAACACGCATAAATGAATTTGCTCCTGTGTCGAACATCGCCCATCCACTACATCCATATGACATAGTAAATTGTACGTTCAACTTATTTTTATAAGGAATTTCGAAACCGTCTTCTTTGTCGAATACATTTTTAATATCGGTCAAAACGAGCAAACTGTCTTGTAAATTAATCTTTACCGAAATTCCATTTTCAATCAAGCGATAAGCTCCCAACATGCCATCACAGTTTAATGGCATGCCCACATTGATAACTACATAATTATAATTGGAGATAGAAACACTTCCCAATTGGAATTCACGCATAAAACCATATTCGGTTTTGTTTTTCCTCTTGTCAAATCCGCCAAATAGAATACTACCTTGCTGTTCCTTTACGATATTTCCATTCGCACTATCCAACATGAAATCACGAGCTCCAGTATCAAATAGGAACTTGTATTCCTTATTATTTATTTTTACGGGAACATAAATATGTCCATTAATATATGATATTTTTATCGTATCACAAAATCCCTTTTTTGATAAAAGAAGCTCTGTATTGGTAGCAGCAAATAGCAATGAACTTTGTAGAGTATAAAATAACAGTAAAGAAAATAGAACTCTCATACCAATAATACGTTTATAATGATAATATGTCTATATATCTATTTTAATAATAAATACCATAGCTACTTTTTGTATGTTCTCACTTAAAGTAACTAAACGCGAATTCAACAAGCAAGTGCAAATTTAGTTTATATTCTTCATAAAACACTCTTTTGGTATTGAAAAGTTGAGTTTTGCTCTTGGCTAATGTGTTTAAATGTTGTAGATTTTAGTATATATTTCGCATCTCTTCATGTTCGCTGAGAAAATCGACCAGTTAATAGATTACTTATGTTTATCATCTATTTATTGGTTATTTTTGTGAATTATACAATAAAATAGACTTAGTGAATGACTTGGATTTCATTTTTTTCTTCGATGCTTGGTGTGGAACGGGAAGAGTTTCCACAGAAAGAGTGTGTGACGGCTGAGGCTCAGGCTGAAAAGAAACCGGTAAAGCTACAGCCTGAAAAAATTGTGATTGTAGCTGATGAAAGTCACTATACTTCTTCATGTTTGGTTCAGTTGGCTGAAGAATATCCGGTGATAGTGTGTGAAGATGGACAAAAAGCGATGTTACAGATTTTGGAACAGAAGCCGGCACTGGTCATAGCGAATAGCCAGTTGCCAACTATGAATGGTATTCAGCTCTGTACATGTATACGAAATAATTTTAATGTCAATGACATTCCTGTTATAATTCTCTCTGATCATCCTTCGGATCAGGAGCGTCTAGATAGTTTGGCATCAGGTGCCAGTGATTATTTTTGTATGTCGGTATCGCTTATCATGCTTCGTACACGTATACATAGTCTTATCAGTCAGTATAATACTGTAATCAAAAAGTATGCTGTGAGAGAAATAGAAGGAAAAGCCATACAAGAAATCAACTTGCAGACGCATGATGAGAAGTTGATGGAAAATATTTTAGTTGTGATTAGCAATAACATGAGTAACCCAGAATTGACAGTAGAAACCTTGTCAGAAGGTGTGGGCATAAGTCGAGGCCACTTGTATCGTAAGGTGAGGGAAATGACAAATGACACTCCGCATGCTCTTGTTCGCAAGATACGACTTCAACAAGCAGCTCGACTTTTAGCAGAGCATCATTATAATGTGTCGCGTGTCATGCGCGTTTGTGGCTTCCGTAATGCTTCTTCCTTTGCTCGTATGTTTAAGCAAACTTACGGTAAATCGCCAACCGATTTTATGAATCAGAGTTATTAAGCAGAAAACTTAATAACATGAATTTGTATAAACGTGTATGGGGAAGAATATGTTAACGTTTTCTTCCCCATATATATTGAAGGAAAGTATCTTATTTCGATAAAAGAATCTAAGATGAACTGTGATTATCGAATAAAATTCATTGGATTCCAAGTTTCAGTTTCAGGTTTTTCAGCAGCTTCTACACCATGGAATTTTTTGAGCATCCATGCCATGTTACGACCTAGCTGTCGCATGGTCTGCATACCTTCTTTATCTTGAGCAGCCTCACCTGGAGTACGACCATAAGCGATGTTCCAGTACTGAGATGGAACTTGTGGCATATTCATCATTTCGAACGCCATGTTTAAGGTTTGGAATGCAGCTGAAGCACCACCACGGCGACAAATAGCTACATTAGCAACGGGTTTGAAGCGGAAAGCATTGCCTCCTGCATAAAGCATACGCTGAATAAGGGCCAAAAGGGCACCATTAGGTTGACCATAATAAACTGGCGAACCGAAAACAAAAGCGTCTGCTGTTTCTGCTTTCTCGATAATGCTGTTGCAGATATCGTCGTTGAATACGCAACGGTTATTTCCTTTTTGGGCGCAGGCACCACAGGCAATGCAACCACGAACGGGCTTGTTGCCAATCTCTACAATCTCTGTCTCAATACCTTCTGCTTCAAGGGTTTTGGCTATTTCTGATAATGCGATAAATGTGTTGCCGTTTTTTACGGCACTTCCGCTAACTAGTAGTACTTTCATCATGTTTTTGTGTAATTGTTTGTTGTTCGTGCGACAAAAATACATAATCTTTTTGAAAAATACGAGTTTATCAATAAAAGATTATATTTGTGCCTCTGTCTTATTTGAAGGAAACGGTTCCTGCATCCTGCAGAATTGTTTCCATGGATGAGCCTTTCACATTTTCATATGTAACCTGTTCTATTGGCTGTTCTGGCAGTCCTACCATTTTAATCAGAGTAGGGCACTGGTCTATGCTGATATTTTTGAAGTGAATATTGCGGAATTTAGGCGTGAGTGCATTCGGTTCTTTTACCGCAAAACGTTCGGCTAGTTTTCCTACATATTCAGGAGAACCCAGCAAGTCCCATTTTATGGCAGTATATTTAGTCTGTTTGGCATGGATATTTTCCATCCAGACATTTTCTGCACCACCACCACGAGGACGACGAGACTTGAAATAGAGAGCAAAGCGAGGATGCTCCATTTCGATATCGTAGACATAGACATTGCGAATCATGGCAGCTGTCTCGCTCCCGATGGTAAATCCACCTGCAGCATTAACTACTTTGCAATGACGTATCACGATATTTTCAGTAGGGCGGTTGCGTTTGACACCATCCATGCCACGGCCAGATTTAAGCGTAAAACAGTCATCGCCACAGTCAAGTGTCGTATACTCTACAAGTCCATTGCGAGAAGAATCGAAGTCGATGCCATCAGTACGAGCGTGTCCGAAACTGTTGACGGTTACATCTCTTATGATGATATTCTCGCAATATACTGGTACGATATTCCAGAATACGGAACGTTCGAGAGTAACACCTTCGAGTAAAACATTACGGCTGTTGACAGGACCAAAGAAGGTAGGCAGACATATTTCTGCTTTCTCTTGATTGTCTATCGTATGTTTTTTCTGTCCATCAAATATACGTTCTTCCATTTTCATCTGCTGCAACTCCTCGCTGACCCCTTGCATCGTATGCTGCATGAGTTCGCAGTCTATATCTGGAGCAACCAGTTTACCTTTTCCGGTAACTGCAATATTTTCAGTTCCGTTGGCATAAATCATGGCACCTAAAGAATAGAGGTCTACACCTTCATTGCGTGTAGCCACCACGGGTAGATAATCTGCAATGCGACCAGAAAAGTGAAGTTCGGCTCCAGCTTCAAGATGTAGGTCTACATGACTTTTTAGGATAAGTCGGCCTGTATACCATTTTCCTGCAGGAATGATGACATGTCCGCCGCCATGGTTGCTTACCTTATCAATAGCTCGCTGGATGGCTTTGGTAGATAGCTTGCCGATTTTAGCCCCCATCTTTCGGATATTGACTTTATAGGCAGCAAATGTAGGACGATAGAGTTGAGGCATATCGAAAGGAGCCTGTATCGGTTCGATATGTGTGGGTACATTCCATTGTGCTTGAAGTTGCACAACAAGGGCCAATAAAAGGGTAGTCAGTACGATTCTTAATTTCATATTTTGAATAGCGTATACATGTTTATATTAGGTTAAAACGTATAATCACTTCATTTTGTCCTCAATCCGTTTGATGAAGGTCAAGAAAAGGCTTATTTTATGTTGTATAACATGTTTTTTCTTGTTTTTCTCAATATTTTGGCTTACTTTTGCATTCGAAAATAGGGATTATAAGGTATGTAAGGGTAGCCAAGTGGCTTACTCATAAGATTTGTAGAAAGGATAATAATTATGACAGCATTAGTGATTGTATTAGCAGTAGTGGTAACCGCAATAGCTATGGCGGTAAATGTAAATAAGAATATCACTGCAGGCAAATAAGCCGCACGCTAATATGCAAATAAGCCGAGAATTTTCTCGGCTTATTTGCATATTAGGTATAGACCTTCTCTTATTTTTTTCTCTGATTTTTATTCACAGTATGTTTGATATCGTCATGGTTGATTTATATTGTTTGTTAGAGAGATAATTCGAACGTTTCTTACTTCATTTGACGATATTGCAAAGGAGTGTATCCTGTTATTTTCTTAAATGTCCGAATGAAATAAGAACAATTATCATATCCAAGATTATAGGCTAATGTATTTATCGGTTTGTTTGTGGTGACAAGCAACAATTCTGCCTTTTCGATTTTTTTTGTTGTGATGTATGCATTAGGCGTAGAACCTACTTGCTGTTTAAACAACCTTATATAATAGTCTTTACTCATACATGCTTTATCTGCTAATTCCTGAATATCTATCTTTTTATCTAGGTTTTGGCGTATGAAGTGAAGAGTTTGCGCTATATAATCATTTTTTACATCGTTCTTTTGACGTGCCTGAAAAAAGAAATGTGAAATCAAAATAAGTAAAATCCCTTGTGCCTCAATATTATCACACATGCTGCATTCATTATTTTTCTGAATACTGTTTACCATCGATTTGTAATTATTATAGCTATCAGGATTGGATTCAGGCAATTTCAAAAAGGGATAAATATAACATAGCCTCTTCATCATCTCCTCGCTGTGTTTATCAGCCTTAATTTCGTAAGGAAATTCATAATTTTCCATAATACTTTGGTTTGCTTCATTATCTTCATATATATGAACATAATAGAGACAGAAATGCCCAATGCATTTATAGCTGTGTGTCATATAAGCAGGTATTAAATAAAGATGTTCTGGTGTTAGATGAATTTCCTTAGTGCCTATTTGAACATAAGCATCACCTTCTGTAACAAGATAAAGACGATTAAAGGGGCTCTGAACAGATTTCCAATTCCAATCGGCTTCATGATGTGCAAATCCTACATTTAGAGTTAATAAGTGTAAACGTTTAATAGAATGATTCATTTGTAATAAATAGTATATAATAGTTATAGATTGTAATTTTTCATTTATGGATGTTCAAAGTTAAGCAAAAATCCTATAAAAAGTAGGTATATTTTTATTTTATTTTAAGGCAAACGCACTTACGATAATATTTGACGATATTTTGCCATTATTCTTCGATAAAATTTTATGTTAAGGGTAGATATTAAGTGTAATTTTGGCCTCAATATGAATAATCTAATTATCTAATTATTAACAAAAACACTCTAACCATGAAGAAAAGTTTTGTCTATTTTTCTTTGTCTTTAGCTTTATTTGCTTCGTGCGAAAGCAAAGAAGACATTGCATTATTTCCGACGGTCACAAATGAGTATGATGCAAGTAAAGGGTATGAGCTGAATGCTATTTCGCCCTTATATGGTGGCATCAATACTCCTTTTATTGTAACCGGAAATTTTGGAGACAGTCTTTCTCAAATGAAAGTTTATTTTGGAAAAAAGAATGCTGTACTTGTTCGTACTAATGGTAGTAGCATTTTAGGACTAGTACCTAAACTTAACGCAGGTAAGCAACAGATTTCTGTTGTTTGCGGTAAAGACAGTATTGTAGGCGATGGTGTGCTCTTCAAATACGAGCAAACTAAGTCGCTAAAAACTCTTGCTGGTGCTTTTGGTGATGAAAAGTATCAAGATGGAGATCTGAACACAGCTCGTTTCAAAGAGGTGTCGAATATTGCTACTGTAAAAGGTAACAATTCTGACAATATTATTGCTGTTGAATCGTGGTGGAATAGTCGCGTAAGCCTTGTTTCGCCAGAAGACAATCAGGTGGTGACACTTTCTACATCTCATAGCTTTGGTACACCAGCGATTGACAACACACGTGAAAAATTCTATCTTGTTCAGCATTGGGCTGACGATCGTGTTGTCTATTCGTATTCGCGTACCGAAAACTATGCTGAAAAGAATACTGGCATCAATATCTCCAAAAATGATATGAACGGACAGATATGGTCTGGAGCATTCCGAGAGAATGACGACAACCATCTTTATTATCTTGATTCCAACTGTAATTTTTGTGAAGTTGACCTTGAAAATTTAAGCTATCGCATAATAACCCTTGTAGGCGACAAACCATCCAATTTTCGTGATCGTTGTCAGATGATCTATAGCAAATTTCATCACTGTTTCTTCGCATCTTTCTATCAGATGGCTGGTATATACAAAATATACGAGGACACAGACCATACTTGGCGCATTGAAAAATATGCAGGCTTCAACGGTAATGGAGCCAATACAGGGCATAGGCTCAAAGATGCACAATTCATAGAGCCCTATGGCTTGACGGTAACCTCAGACGGTGACATCTATGTTATTAATCGCGCAGGAAACTTCATTAGTCGTATCTCTGGCGACCAAGTAGAAGTCGTTGCAGGTGCTCCAGGCCAAAGCGGTCAGGTGAATTCAGATTCAGAACCTCTTGATGCCCGTTTCAATTCGCCACAGGATATAGCGGTTGATAGCGAAGATAATTTCTATATCGCAGGTGGCTGGGACAGAACTATCAGAAAACTAAGTATTGAATAATATCAAGCAAAGTACATCAAATGAAACGAATATTATTTGCTATCATAGTGGCATTTTTATGCCCTTTTCTTTACGCTCAGGCTCAAACCGATCTGAATGTTGGCGGTTTGGTAATGACGGAAAATGGTGAGGAAATCATTGGAGCTACGGTAAGTATAAAGGAAGTTCCTGGCAAAGGAGTAGTAACCGACTTGGATGGTAGATTCAAGCTCAAAGAAATAAAATCAGGTCAAACACTAGTCGTTACGTACATTGGTTATAAAAAATACGAGCAAAAGATAACCAAGAGCGACGAACGTATGCGTATTATTCTTCACGAAGTCATTGACAATATGGACGAAGTCGTCGTAGTCGGTCAAGGCACCCAACGAAAGATTTCTGTTACAGGTGCTATCACTAATGTAGACAAGAAAGACCTCCATGTTCCAGCCACATCAGTATCAAATATGTTGGGCTCTCGAGTTCCTGGTATCATATCTGTTACACGTAGCGGTGAACCAGGCAACGACTATTCACAGTTCTGGATTCGTGGTATCAGCACCTTTGGTGCAAATTCAAGTGCCCTCGTACTTATTGATGGTATTGAAGGCGACCTAAACCGCTTAGACCCAGAAGATATTGAAAGTTTCTCTATTCTGAAAGATGCATCAGCAACTGCTGTATATGGTACACGTGGTGCTAATGGTGTTGTTCTTGTAACCACTCGTCGAGGTAAAGCTGGAAAATTACGTGTTGATGGTAAAGTTAATTTCAACTATTCTTATTCTCCTCGCATGCCTGAATATGTAAATGCCTACGAATATGCGTCGTTAGCTAACGAGGCGGCTGTTTCTCGTGGTCTTGACCCTATTTTCAATGATGTTGACATGCAACTTTTCAAAAATGGAATGGATCCGGACTTGCATCCTAATGTAAACTGGCATGATGTCATTCTTCGTCATCACACATGGTATCAGCAGGCACACTTTAGCGCTTCTGGTGGTGGACAAGTAGCACGTTACTATCTTAGTTTGGGTATGTTAAACAAAGATGGTATTTTCAAACAGGATTCAAAACTCAAAGAACGTAGTTCTAATGTAAAATTCCGCCAATATAACTTCCGTGCAAATATTGATGTAAACCTCACTCGAACATCAACCCTCACTCTGGGTATTGAAACATCTATCCAAGATCGTAATTATCCAGGCTATGGTGATAGTTCTGATGCCCTATGGCAGGCTTGTTCTACCCTCACACCTATAACTGTTCCTCTGGTTTATTCTTCAGGCGTATATCCTGCTTATGGTTCTGACAACAACAAAATCAGCCCTTATGTATTGCTAAACATGACTGGTAGTCGCCAGTATTATGGTAACAACACCAAGATGAACCTTGCCTATAATCAAGATTTAAGTAGTATTACAAAGGGATTATCTGCAACATTACTCTTCAACTTTGACACGAATTCTTCTCTTTCTGAGAATAGAACAAAGTGGCCATCACTTTTCTATGCAACAAAGCGTAAACGCGATGGCGAACTCGATCTTAATAAGGTTCGTGATTATCAAAGCCAACAATATAGTAACAGTCAATATGTTGATCGCAAATACTATTTTGAGGCACACCTTAATTACGATCGACTATTTGGTAAGGATCATCGTGTAGGTGGACTTATTCACTACTATATGTCAGACTACAAATCATCAGGCAATACTACTCTCCTTACTGCTATCCCAAAACGATACATTGGTCTTTCGAGTCGTCTAACCTACTCATTTAAAGACACATACTTTATTGAAGGAAACTTAGGTTATACAGGTTCTGAGGCTTTCGAAAAAGGTCATAGGTTCGGTACATTTCCTGCTATCTCTGGAGGATGGATTCCAACTCAATATAAAGTTGTTCATAAACTTATACCTTGGTTGAGCTATTTGAAATTCCGTGTTTCTTATGGTGAAGTAGGTAACGATCAGATATCGGGGTCACGTTTCCCTTATCTCTCGCTAATGGGTAGTGGTAACTCAGGTCCTTGGAATTCAGGTGAAGGAATAACAGAAGTTCAGGTTGGTAGTAACAACCTTCGTTGGGAGAAAGCTGTAAAACAGAATTTAGGTATCGATATGAAACTCTTTAATGAGCGAATTGATCTTTCTGTAGATTTCTTTAAAGATATTCGTTCAGGAATCTATCAGAAACGTGCAAGTATTCCTGCCGAGATGGGTCTTGCCTCAATGCCTTATGCTAACGTAGGTAAGATGAAGAGTTGGGGTGTTGATGGTCATATTACCTATTTTCAACCAATAGGAAAAGAAGCTGGACTTACTCTTCGTGCCAACTTTACTCAATCAAAGAATAAAGTTCTTGAATTCGAAGAGTCTATCAAGAGCTACCCATATCAATATACAGCAGGTTACACATGGGGCATTCAGCGGGGTCTGGTTGCTTTAGGACTATTCAAAGATGAAGAGGAAATACGTAATTCTCCACGACAGACCTTTGCAAGCGAGGTACTCCCTGGTGATATTAAATACAAAGATGTAAATGGAGATGGTGTCATAAACTACGACGACCAGATTCCACTTAAATATAGTGGTATTCCTGAGATTCAGTATGGTTTTGCTACCGAGGTCTATTGGAAGAATTGGACACTTAGTGTGCTCTTCGGTGGAGTTTCACACGTTCAATATTATGCTGGTGGTTCTGGATATGTTCCTTTTGAGCAACGCGAAACAGGTAACATTCTCAAAATTGTTGCCGACCAACGTAATCGTTGGACAGCTGCATCATTCTCTGGCGATCCGTCAACAGAGAATCCTAACGCAACATTCCCTCGTCTTTCGTATGGTCAAAATGCCAACTCTATGGTTTATTCTACCTTTTGGCTTCGCAATGGAGCATATCTAAGATTGAAAAATGTTCAGCTTGCATATAAATTCGACAAAGAACTTGTTAAAAAGGTTGGTATGTCAGACGCCTCAATAAGCCTTATTGGTGAAAACCTTGCACTTTGGGATCATGGAGATGGAATCTTCGATCCATCACAGGCAAATGGTAATGGAGCTGCTTATCCTTTACAACGAGTTTTTACTCTTCAAATAAACGTATCATTCTAATTCCAAGAAAAATGAAACAACATATAAAGAAAATAAGCAAAATAGTACTACCTTTTTTTGCCGGTGCTGCTTTGTTTTCATTTACATCATGTGAGTCTTTTCTCGATATTGATGAATACATCAACGATCAGGTAACTATCGACTCCGTGTTTGTTTCCAAAACACGTGTTTTACAATACATTAATGGTGCCGCATCTTTTCTCCCTGATGAATCAAAAATCTTCTCATCTGGCTCCTATTCTCCAAGTGGTTTGGCTGCCGACGAAGCCATCGTACCATGGGCCGATTGGAACCATCGTGGTTCTTACCTCATGATAGATGAGGTCTCGGTAAATGATGTAAAAGGTTATGATAACTGGGAAAATCTATTCAAAGGTATTCGTAAAGCAAACGTCCTCATTCAACGTATCCCTGAATGTAAGGAGTTATCCGACCTTGAACTACGCGACTATATGGGACGTGCATATTTCTTGCGTGCATATTTCTATTATAGTCTCATGCGTTTATATGGACCAGTGCCTATCTTGCCTGATGAGGCTTTTGCCAGCGACACCCAAACGGGTGATGCCTCTTACGAACGCTCAAGCTACGATGATTGTGTGGAGTATGTATGTAAAAACTTTGAAAAAGCTGCAGAGTTACTTCCAAATCAACGCGAGAAAGCATTTATGTATCTGCCAACAAAGGGTGCTGCCTTAGCCTTTCAAGCTCGTCTTAGATTGTATTGGGCTTCTCCTCTCTTTAACGGCAACACTTACTATGCTAATTGGAAACGTTCAGATGGTACCAACTTTATTTCGCAAGTTGAGGATAAGAGTCGTTGGGGTAAAGTGGCAGCTCTTTACAAGCGAATTATTGACATGGGCAAATATCAGTTGAATACGGTCGAAAAAATCCAATCTACAGCACGTACCGCAGGAACATTACCTTTGCCAGCAACCGTTTCAAGCGAGCCTTTCCCTAATGGTGCAGGTGATATAGATCCTTATCGTAGTTATAAGTCTATATTTGATGGCAGTATTGAACCAGAGCATAATAAAGAGCTAATATACTTTTGCCCACGTAGCGATGCTGACGACTGGACTTTCTATCCTAATCCTCTTGGTGGAATTAATGGCTATTCTGTAACGGTTGATATGATAGAATCTTATCGCATGGCAGATGGTCGCCAATATAGTGAAGCTACAGACGAAGAAAAGTCATGGAAAGCAGTTGGTGAAGGAAAAACATTTTCGGAAAACTATGTCCTTGCGCCAGAACGAGCTCATCGTGATGATAATCGTGAACCACGTTATTATGCAAGCATAGGTTTTAACTATTGTGTATGGCCTTCAACATCATATACTGGTACTGAGGCTAAAAAGAACTTTGTTGCTACATATTACAAAGATGGTAATAGTCAACCTACTGGAACAGTTAAAGTTGACTATAACCGATTGGGTTATACTTGTCGCAAATATGTTAATCAGGAAGACATCATGAACTGGCAAGGTTCACGCAAGGCCAAAACATATCCTATTATGCGCTATGCTGAAGTGCTCTTAGGATATGTAGAAGCGATGAATGAAATGACGGAATCATATACCGATGAAGAAAACAATATAACCGTTAGCCGTGATGTTGAACAAATGGTTTATTATTTCAACCAGATTCGTTATCGTGCAGGTTTACCAGGCATAACTATCGCAGATGCTTCTGACTATAACAAGATGAAAGAAATCATAAAGCAAGAGTGGAAGATAGAGTTTGCCTTTGAAGACCATCGTTACTATGATCTTCGTCGCTGGAAAGATGCTCCAGAAGCAATGAATAAACCTGTTACAGGTCTTGATGTAAGCGCAAAGATGGCTGAACGTGAACGTTTCTATACTATTCGTGTATGGAATACCGAAAAGACCATGAAACGTGTATTTAAAAACAAAATGTATTTCTATCCAATACCTAAGGTTATTCTACAACGTAATGCTCGTTTGTGTCAAAACCCTGGTTGGAACGATTAAACTACTATCATTATGAAAAAACTATTATCATTTTCGCTTGCTGCATTAGTTGGAATAATGCTAACCAACTGTGCAGACGAGGCACCTATGGACACAGATCTTTATCCTCAAACAGTATATATTGTTGGAGCACATTCACGCATTATAGATGCAAACCTTGACCTTAGTTACGATGTTGATACCGTCAATTTATCACTCACGGTAAGTGGTAACAGACCCCTCGATCGTGACGTAACTGTTACCCTTGCTGAATGCCCGGAAGCAATAGAAAACTATAACCAGCGCGAAGTCTCGGCACAGGCACGTCAATATCGCCATTTAGCAGAGGGTGTTTACACGATTCCATCCAACGATGTGACAGTAAAAGCAGGACAAATATATAAGACTTTTCCTATCTACGTAAAGCCAGCTGAATTAAAATGCGATTCATTATACATGCTTGGGTTCAGGATTACTAATACTTCTGCATACGAGGCAACAAAGATTGATACTATTGCTCTGGTTAATTTGCATCTCGTAAATAAATACTCTGGCCAATATTATATGAATGGAGTTATTAAAAATGTAGATAATCCAGATGATTCATTGGTATATGTTATGCCACGACAACTTGTTGCTACCGACGATGGAAAAACCGTAAGAATGTTCCATTACAATAACGAGTGGCAAGAAGGAGCAAATAACGATTACCGTCCTACTCACACATTCAAAATTAGTATTCATTCAGACAATACACTAACACTTACATCTTGGGATAAGTTCGATTTGATAAAGGGAGGTGGTAAATATTATCCTGAGCAAAAAGCATTTACGATCTGGTATGAATATCGTGAAAACGAACGTACATGGCATACTCGTGGTTTCTTATACAAGGAACGCAAAAATAATACGGAGCAGCATGCCATCAACGACTGGATGGAAGAAATGGTTAACTGGGAAGAATAGACATTTATTAAGGCATAATTAGGTTAACCCCCTGCGAAAAGCGTTTCGCGTGGCATTACAATCAGGAGAAGCTATACATCACCGTGCTTCTCCTGATTTTTGCTTTGGTCTTGTCAAGGCATAGAAATAATCAATACAATTTGATCCTAATCAGCTGACAACAATAGTAGCTTTTAAAATAATAATACACCCCACATGGCAGCTACACCTATAGCCAACATAATCCAAGAACCTATACAAAAAGCTATAGTAATCCATTTCCATTTTTTATGCCACGATGCATCTTTTTTCTTAAACTTTTTATGATACTTCAGATATTTATCTTTGGTAAAGACTGCTCTGTACGCTGGGATATATCCTATTCCAATTGGGATACCAAATAAAATTGCATTCAACAAAGGATATTTGTATTCAAAAAAACGATACCAAAGACCACCTAAAATAAACGAAAAAAGACCAGTGTATCCAGAATAGAGAAAGCCAAACGTATAGTTCGCTTCTCCAACAGAAAGTTCAATTTTCTTCCCATATAAATAGTCTTGATTTTTTTTATCATTATGGAACTTTTTAACACGCCTTTCATAATACTTTTTAAGCCCCAAAATTATAGATAAAACCTTAATCAGTCTATATATTTGTCTTTCTACTTTGTAATTTAACCAGACTTCTCCTTTGTAAATGCAATAATGCAATGCATTCATGCAATACTCAAATTTATTATTCTTCATCTTTTTCATTATCCATAAAGATAATCGATACAATTTGATCCTAATCAGCTGACAACAATAGCAGCTTTTAAAGTAATAATATACCCCACATGGCGACAGCCCAACCCATAGCCATCATAATCCAAGAACCTATGAAAAAAGCGATGGTAATCCATTTCCATTTCTTATGCCACGATGCATCTTTTTTTTCAAACTTTTTATAATACTTCAGATATTTATCTTTGGTAAAGACTGCTCTGTATGCTGGGATATATCCTATTCCAATTGGGATACCTAATAAAATTATATTCAACCAAGGATATTTGTATTCAAAAAAACGAAGCCCTAGACCACCTAAAATAAACGAAAAAAAACAGGGGTATCCAGAATAGAGAAAGCCAAATATATAGTTCGCCCTCCCGATATAAAATCCGTTTTCTTTGTCATATAAATATTTATCCAGTAACTTCTTTTCTCTAGGAAGACGTTCGTAATATTTCTTTTTATATTCCTTCGTAAAAAGATACTTTGGTATGGGAGAAAGAAGAGCATGAATAACTTTAGCAAAAACAATTCCAGATTTTATATCACCGCGCCAAATACAATAATGTATAGCATTTAATATGTATTCAAATCTACTGTAATTCATCGTATCTATCAAATGTTGTAGTTAATGTTCGAAGTATGTGTTTCATTTATAATAGTAGTTAATCTTGCTTTGACTGAATGTAAACAACGGGACAAAAACGAATAGAAGTAAGCATTTTTTCATATTGTTATCTCTGATTTGGTAATTGCTCTTAGTAAATATTTTTATGGTTTAGCTATAATATATAGCCATACTTTCGTATTTTGTTGCAAAAGTAGT
>OCTW011618723.1_pt1 | contig 57930 bp, 40 predicted proteins | sample 1539671 | NCBI WGS metagenome assembly OCTW01 (sample SAMN02144230, study PRJEB22623) | gut metagenome | biome: sheep rumen | host: Ovis aries | place: New Zealand | reverse complement strand
GTCTAGGAGAAACTTCCCTCCTGGACAGCATGGCAATAACCGCCGCCGCAAGCAGTCGGAGTATGCTGTCATGCTGGCAGAGAAGCAGAAAGCCAAGTACACCTACGGAGTGCTTGAGCGCCAGTTCCGCATCCTCTTCGAAAAGGCAGCCAAGGCCGAAGGCATCACCGGTGAGGTGCTGCTGCAGAACCTTGAGAGCCGACTCGACAACGTGGTGTTCCGTCTGGGCCTCGCTCCCACCCGCGCAGCTGCCCGTCAGCTCGTCGGCCATCGTCATATCGTCGTCGATGGCAAGGTGGTCAACATTCCGTCGTTTGCTGTCAAGCCCGGTATGATCGTCGGCGTCCGCGAGAAGTCGAAGTCGCTTGAGGTCATCGCTGATGCCCTGGCAGGATTCAACCACAGCAAGTACCCCTGGATCGAGTGGGATGAGCAGCAGAAGGCAGGCAAGTTCCTGCATCGCCCTGAGCGTGCTGACATTCCCGAGAACATTAAGGAGCAGTTAATCGTTGAGTTGTACTCTAAGAACTAAAAATCATTTAAATTAATGGCGATATTAGCATTTCAAAAACCCGATAAAGTTGTAATGTTGGAAGCCAACGACCGGTTCGGCAAGTTCGAGTTCCGTCCGTTGGAGCCGGGCTTCGGCGTCACCGTCGGCAATGCCCTGCGCCGCATTCTCCTTTCATCGCTCGAGGGTTACGCCATCAACACCATCCGCATTGCCGGTGTTGAGCATGAGTTCTCCTCGGTTCCCGGTGTGAAGGAAGATGTGACCAACATTATCTTGAACCTGAAGCAAGTCAGGTTCAAGCAAGTAGTAGAAGAATTCGAGAACGAGAAGGTCAGCATCACCGTCGAGAATGCCACCGAGTTCAAAGCCGGCGACATCGGCCGGTATCTGACCGGATTTGAAGTGTTAAATCCCGATTTGGTGATTTGTCATCTCGACTCAAAAGCTTCCATGCAGATAGACCTGACGATCAACAAGGGTCGCGGCTATGTGCCCTCGGACGAGAACCGTGAGTTCTGCACCGACGTCAACGTGATCCCCATCGACTCTATCTACACCCCCATCCGCAACGTCAAGTTCGCCGTCGAGCCCTATCGTGTCGAGCAGAAGACTGACTACGACAAGCTCGTCCTCGAAGTGACGACGGACGGTTCCATACACCCGAAGGACGCCCTCAAGGAGGCCGCCAAGATCCTCATCTACCACTTCATGCTCTTCTCCGACGAGAAGATCACGCTTGAGAACACCGAGAACGAGACCAACCAGGAGTTTGATGAGGAAGTGCTGCACATGCGTCAGCTACTCAAGACCAAGCTTGTCGACATGAACCTCTCCGTCCGTGCCCTCAACTGTCTGAAGGCTGCCGACGTCGAGACGCTCGGCGACCTCGTGCAGTATAACAAGACCGACCTCCTGAAGTTCCGCAACTTCGGTAAGAAATCGCTCACGGAGCTTGATGATTTGCTCGAGAGTCTGAATCTGTCGTTTGGAACCGACATAACCAAGTACAAACTGGACAAGGAGTAAGTGAATTACGAATTGCCCAATAACAAGTAAAAAACAACAATGAGACATAACAAGAAATTCAACCATCTCGGTCGTACTGCTGACCATCGCCGCGCCATGCTTGCCAACCTGGCCATCTCGCTGATCCAGCACAAAAGAATCACTACGACCGTCGCCAAGGCAAAGGAACTGAAGAAGTACGTCGAGCCCCTCATCACTAAGGCTAAGGACGACTCCACCAACTCACGCCGCGTCGTGTTCAGCTACCTCCAGAACAAGGAGGCCATCAAGGAGCTCTTCGGCCCCATCGCCGAGAAGGTCGGCGACCGTCCCGGTGGCTACACACGCATCATCAAGCTTGGCACCCGTCAGGGCGACGCCGCCTCCATCTGCTTCATCGAGCTCGTCGACTTCGACCCCGAAATGGCCAAGACCGAGGGCAAGAAGAAGGCTACGCGCCGTTCGCGTCGTTCCGGCTCCAAGGCAGAGGCTCCCGCCCAGGAGGCTCCCGCAGCTGAGGCACCCGCAGCCGAAGAGGCTCCGGCGGCTGAATAATCCAGAGACAACCCGTCTGAACATAACCCAAAGAGACTCTCGCCACTCGCTGGCGGGAGTCTTTTTTTTGCGCCTTTCTCTATTTAGACTGACAATTATTTTGTCAACTCGGAAAATATTCATATCTTTGCACACGAACCAATATCCATAAATCAATTATGACGACAGTAGCATTGAATAACCTTTGGTCATATCTGCAAGGACTATCCCTTTCGCAGAAAGACCGCCAGTGGTTGGCTTCTAAACTCGTTGAGCCTGTCGACCATACTAAGACAGCTCAGCAGCAGGCTTATGTAAAAGAAACATTGACTCGGGCACTGGATGAATACGACGATGCCCGTCGGACAGGCCGCAGGCTACAGACTGTCGATGAATTCCTCAAGGAACTAAAACAAGAGCCTTCCAAATGAATGTAGAAATTCTCGTCCTTGATGAGTTCAAACGTCAGTTCCGTCGGCTTAGCAAGAAGTACAGATCGTTGGCCGATGACCTCGAGGCCTTTCAGAAAAGTCTGATCGAAAATCCGTTCCAAGGCTCTGACCTTGGCGGCGGGGTTCGAAAAGTCCGAATGGCAATAAGCTCAAAAAGGAAAGGTAAGAGTGGGGGCGCGCGCGTGCTTACACTGAACCTATTGGTGAGCGGTGATGTGGAAGTGACCCTGCTGACGATATACGACAAGGAGGAAGTCGCGAACGTTTCTGACAACTACGTCCGATGGCTCCTCACTGAAGCGAAGAAATAAGAACGACTTGTCTAAATATAACACGAAAAAGCTCCCGCCGCTTGCCGGCGGGATTTTTTTTGTCTTTCTGCTAAAAAATAAGCGAGAAAATTTGGTAGATTAGGAAATAGTTCGTAAATTTGCAGAGAAATATATTATGTTTCGGCTAAAATGGACATATTTTAAGAATTTATTAACATTAAACAAGTAATTATATGAAGAAGACATTACTTTTACTCGCACTTTGCGCAGGTAGCCTGCTCAGTGCAAATGCAGACGACCATCTGACGGCTCTTCTGAAGCCCGGCGATGCCGTTCTGGGAATCCAGCTGAAGAATGCCGATGCCTACACCGCATTCCAGATGGACATTGCTCTGCCTGAGGGAATGACTCTTGTGGAAGCTGATGATGCCGTTACGCTGCAGCGTCAGGACACTGAGGCTCCCCAGGTCGTGGAATCTAACATGGTTGATGGCAAGCTGAGAGTCGTTGCTTACTCCTACAAAGAGGAAGGCACGACGAAGGCCGGTAACAAGAGCTTCTCGGACACAAAGGGCGACGTGCTCCTTCTCAAGGTTAATGTCGCTGAGGGCTGCACGGCTGCCAATGTTGCTATCAGCAATATCGAGTTCGTCAAGACCGATGGCCTGACAGCTACTGCACTTGGCGTGACAGCTAAGGGTAAGCTTGGCGATACCAATGGTGACAATAAGGTTGATGGAAATGATGTGACTCTGGTTATTGATCATTATCTTAGCGATGCTGGTACACTTACTCCGGAACAGATTGAAAGAAGCAGTGTCACAGGTAAGGATACTATTGATGGTAATGATGCCATTCAGATCACTGATATTTTCCTCAATTATTAATGAATAATTAAAAAATACAAAGTACATATGAAAAAGTATTTATTTACATTGTTGCTTGCCGCTGTCTGTGGCATGGCATCTGCACAAGAGAAAACTCCTTCGCTCCGAGTCGGTGATATTTATATACAGCCAGGACAGACAGCCTCTTTTGCGCTCGTCGTCAATGTTGGTGATCTCGCAGTGAAGGGTTTCCAGTATGAGAAACTTACTTTGCCTGAAGGACTGTCTGTTACCAAGCAGACAACAGCTTCCTTAGATGGTGGCTCTCTCTCTGTTAATAACACCAAAGGCCTTTACACCAACGGCAAAGGCTTGTTTATTCCCACGAATGAGGATGTTGAGATTGCTACAATTGAGTTGAAGGCTGCTGCCGATATGGTAACGGGGCCAGTTACGGTAACATTCCCTGCTGGTGACTTTACTTTCCTCGATGGAACGAATTATTTCCCTGTCGAAGACGAAGTGTCATTTAACGTTATTGTGGCTAATATGCTTACTTTGGATGAGAATTCCGAGGTTGTGCCTTCGAAGAACGACACGAGACAAGATGTTGAAGTAATTCGTTCATTCAAAGCAAATGAATGGAGTACAGTATATCTTCCTTTCACCTTAAGTGCTGCTAAAGTAACAGACGTCTTTGGCGAGGGTACTAAAATAGCTCAAATCAGCGGCAGTACTTCTGAAAAGGATACTGAAGGTAATGTGACTGGTATTACCATTGATTTTACTTATAAGACAGGCGCTTTAAGTAAAAACACTCCGTTTATTATTTGTCCCACAAAGGATATAGATCGCTCCTTTATTGCAAAGGATGTCGTTCTGGATGAACCCATTGATGCTGTTAAGACAGCAATATCAGGGACAATACCTGTATGGGATGAAGATGAGGAAGACTACATTAATAAAACAGTTGAGGTTGCTTCTATGACAGGAACTTTAAAAGCTGGAATTGTTGTACCTAATGGTAGCTTGTTTATAAGCGACAATCAGTTCTGGTATTCAACTGGTCTGACCAAGATGAAGGCTTTCCGTGCATACATCACCCTCTATGATAAGCTTTCGTCTTTTGATGCAGCTCCTTCACGCGTGAAGTTCTTCGTTACCGATGGTGATCAGGCTACTGAGATTCAGATTCCGGAGCTCATGCCTAACGACGGTGAGTACTACAACCTGAACGGTCTGCGTGTTGAGACGCCTGCTAAGGGTATCTACATCAAGAACGGCAAGAAGGTCGTTGTAAAGTAATCGTGAGTTCAAATTCTATATTGACTAACTAAAAGAATGAGGATTAAGAAAATGAAAAAGAATTATATAGCACCAAGATCAATGGTTTCCTTCCTTGAGTTGCAGCAGATGATGGCTGGAAGTGGTGTCACAGGAAAAGTTGCAGATGATGTTGCAATCGGCTATGGTGGCGTTGACAAGGATGGCACAAAGAATCCTTCATCCCGTCGCGGCAACGTCTGGGAGGATGAGGAGCTCGAGGAAGAAGAGTATTAATCACACTTGACCGATTGTCAGGTACGACGTGCCTGACCCGAGAAACATAGCAAGACAGCAGCTACGACCGCCCAGCGCGGTGCGTAGCTGCTGTTTTTTTGTGTGCTGTCGTGAATGCTTTTCTGCCTGCGGCGCTACATGTAATCTACATGAATGGTCTATGTAATGACTCAAAAATAATATATGTCCTATTATTGTTTGAAAGAAATTGGCAAGAATTAGAAAAAATGATTTCCAACAATTGTAAAAAATAATTGTTCCTCATTTTGATAATAATTCTTTCTCATTGTTGAGATGAATTTTTTCTAATTCTTGCTAATATCTTTTCAATAATAACTTTTTCTGCCTGCGGCGCTACATATAATATCCATGAATGGTTCATAAATATTATATGAGTCATTCGTGTCTAATTCATGTGCATTATATGTGGCGTCGCAGACAAAACCTTTCATTTCTGCCTGCGGCGCTACATGTAATGTGCATGAATGGTCCATGTAATGAATCAAAAATAATGTATGGCTTATTGATGTGTTTTTTAGAAAGAAATTGGAAATAATTAGGAAAAATTAATTTCAACAATAAGAAAGAATTTTTTTTATTGTCAGGATAGAATTTTTTATAATTCTTGCTCATTTCTTTCCAAAAATACTTCAAGATTTTTTCTTTTGCCTGCGGCGCTACATGTAATGTGCGTGAATGGTCCATGTAATGAATCAAAAATATTATATGTCAGATTACATGTCCAATTCGTGTGTATTATATGTAGCGTCGCAGACAATAAACGGCGATGGTGATTATACGAGTCATGTGATGCCAGGGAATTCAGAATTTACTTTACATTCGTGTCGCGTCGGCTGGAGAAGCACCGCTCCTCGGGTCAAGAAGCGGTGCTTTTCGATTCGAAAAGCGGCACTTCTCTGAGCGAAAAGCACCGCTTCTCTCCGCCGCGAGTCCGCCGATGCTGATAATCAATGACTTGTGATTTCTTGACGTTGAATTTGAATTTAATTGACAAATGGAGGGGTCTCACGGATGCTTTGGGAGGCATATTTAGAAACAAATTGGCACTAATTATGGAAAATGTTGATAGGAGATGACAGATATGCCGCGTCGTTTTTTGAAAGAAATTGGCAAGAATTAGAAGAAATTATTTCCAACAATTATAAATAATATTATTCTTTCTCATTGTTGAGATGAATTATTTCTAATTCTTGCTCATTTCTTTCCAATAATATATTTCTTTCTGCCTGCGGCGCAAACATGTAATGTCCATGAATGACCCATGTAATGTCTCAAAAATAATGTATGTCCTTTTATTGTTTGAAAGAAATTGGCAAGAATTAGAAGAAATTATTTCCAACAATTATAAATAATATTATTCTTTCTCATTGTTGAGATGAATTGTTTCTAATTCTTGCTCATTTCTTTCCAATAAAATATTTCTTTCTGCCTGCGGCGCAAACATGTAATGTCCATGAATGACCCATGTAATGTCTCAAAAATATTTTTTTTCTCCATAACCCTTTGCATTTTCGATTTTTAATTGTAACTTTGCACCTGTATCGACGACGTGGCCCTTGTCTGTACCACGCGCCGCACTGCACCCGATAACTAATATCTTAAAGAATAACGGAACAACAACAATTTTAAAATATAACAATTATGATCAAACAATTACGTTATTTATGCACGCTCCTGCTCATAGCAGTGGCAAGCGTGGCGTGGGGTGACGAGGTGACATTCGTCCCTGCAGACTTTAGTGGTCAAGGTACAATTGACACTGGAAGCGAGATTACCGCCACTATTAATGGCGTGACCTTTGCATGCGATAAAGGTTATGCTGTTGAAAAGCATGTACGCTGCTACAAAGGAGGTACGATTAAGATTTCTTCTGAGAACATCATTACAAGTATCGCTTTTACCTTCTCTGGCAGCAATTATACGGGAGGTTTGGAAACGACTTACAGTGGACTTGAGACTAATTCCTGGTCGCAAGAAAATTTGGCTAGCCAAGCTCGTTTTACCAAGATCGTCGTTACTTATGTCCCGGCTGGAACGGCTGTTGAGGTCGTTGCTGCCCCCGTCTTCAGTCCCGTCGGCGGTGCTTACACCACGGCTCAGAGCGTAGCCATCACTACGATGACGGAAGGCGCTACGATCTATTATACCCTCGACGGTTCCGTGCCGACGGAAGAAAGCACGGTTTATACTACTCCTATCAGCGTCGAAGGCGCTCTGACCATCAAGGCCATAGCTATGAAGGAAGGCATGAACAACAGTCCTGTTGAAACCGCCAAGTATGTGGTCTTAGACCATGCCGGTACAGAGGCCGATCCCTACACCGTGGCTGATGCGCGTAAGGCAATCGATGCCGGTGCAGGGCTGACGGATGTCTATGCGATGGGTATCGTGTCGGAGATCGTCACGCCGTATAGCACTGAATACAGTAATATTACATTCAACTTCGTTGATGAGAATGGTAATGAAGAATTCCTGGAAGCTTTCCGTTGTAAGGGTGATGAAGCAGCAAACGTTCAGGTAGGCGATAAAGTTGTGGTAAAAGGCACGCTTACTAAATTTAAGAATACCTATGAATTTGGTGCAGGCTGCGAATTAGTGTCGCTGACACATGCTGCCTATCCCATTATCGTTGCTGATGACCTGACGCTGGAGTATAATGCTACATTGGATACGCTGCACTATTCGGTCAGTAATCCCGTGGAGGGCGTCAAGCTCAAGGCTGTCACGTCGGCCGACTGGATTTCGGATATCGTCGTGGAGGAAGGGTTGGTCATCTTCAAGACCACGGTTAATGAAGGCTCTGCCGACCGTACGGCAACAATGACCCTTGCCTATGAGGGTGCCGAAGAAGTCGAGGTGACTATCACCCAAGGTCATTTCGTGGCTGACTATGCCACGCTGCCCTTTGAGTTTGACGGTGGTGTCGGCGCTATTGCGACAACGAATGGACTGACTCAGACTGGTCTCGGCACTGATTACCCTTCGTCGCCCAAGTTGAAGTTCGACGGCACAGGCGATGAGCTGGTGCTCCACTTCGACGGCATCCCCGGCACGCTGACGTTTGATATCAAGGGCAACGTCTTCTCGGGAGGCAAATTCACGGTTCAGACCTCTAAGGATGGTGAGACATACGCAGACTTGGAATCATATAGTGAATTGGGGGCTACCCAGTCGGAAGAATTTACCAACCTTGCTTCTGACATCCGCTACATTAAGTGGGTCTACACGGAGAAGGTTGATGGCAATGTCGCTCTCGGCAATATCAGCCTGAAGCAATATGAGGCTCCGCAGCTGTATAAGCTCGCTATCGCCAATCCCGAGAACGTCACGATTACTGCAAATTATGGCGAGGAAATTCTGACGAACGGCGATGCCGCTGAGGTTGCGAACGGCACCGAGATAACGCTGGCCCTAAGCATTCCTGAAGGCTATGGCCTCGAGAGCCTCACGGTCGCTGGCGAGGAGGAAGGCCAGACGGTCACGCTGACCGAGAGTGCTGAGGCTGAAGGCGTGTACACCTTCACGATGCCCGCCTACAACGTCACAGTCAACGCTACCGTTGTAGAGGTGCAGACGACGACCTACGTCCTTGCCACGAGCATCACGCCCGGCAAGCATTATATCATCACCAATGGCACCGACAAGGCCATGGGCAAGCAGAATTCGAACAACCGTGCGGCCGCTGATGTCACTATCGCAGACGGTAAGGCTACGGTCGTGTCCAATGCTGGCGTCTATGAGTTCTTGATTAACGGCAATGCGACGGACGGCTATACCATCTCTGACGAGAATGAAGCATCTAAGGGCTATCTGTATGCAGCCAGTAGCAGCGCAAATCAACTGCGGACGCAGGAGACGAATAACGCGAATGGCGTATGGTCAATAGAAATCGACGAAACAGGTGTCGCTACCATTAAGGCTCAGGGAACGAACACGCGTAATCTCATGCGCTATAACAGCGCTAACACTCTTTTCTCCTGTTATGCTAATGGCCAGGATGACGTCTATCTTTACGTGAAGGACATCCCTGGCGACGTGAACAAGGACGGCTTTGTGACGGTGGACGACCTGGAGGCGCTGGTGAAGATCCTGCTCGGCACGAACACGGCTGAGGATGACTACAACATGGAGGCTGCCGACGTGAACGGTGATGAGGAAATCACGGTTGCTGACGTGAGCGCTCTGGTGGACATCCTGGTTGGCGGCGAATAATCCCGTTTTTTGGAATCAATTAAATCATAAAGAAAATAGAACAATGGAGACAACACTTGTGTTACTGAAGCCCAGCTGCGTGCAGCGCCAGCTGATTGGCGAAATCGTGAACCGCTTCGAGCGTCGCGGCCTCCGCATCTCAGGCATGAAGATGATGCAGCTGAGCGACGAGATCCTGCGTGAGCACTATGCCCACCTGGTCGACCGCCCCTTCTTCCCCTCGCTGGCCGCCTCGATGCAGGCCTCGCCCGTGGTGGCGCTGGCCCTGACGGGTGTCGACGCCGTCCAGGTGGTGCGCACGATGACGGGTGCCACGAACGGCCGTGAGGCAGCGCCGGGCACGATCCGTGGTGACTACTCGGTGAGCAACCAGCAGAACATCGTCCACGCGAGCGACTCGACGTCGAACGCGGCTATCGAGCTGAAGCGCTTCTTCCGTCCGGAGGAGATCTTCGACTACACGGGCGCCACGCAGGCCTTCATCTATGGCGACGGCGAGTGCTGAACCGCGTGCGGCAGAATGAAATTGGCTTAAGATTTTTAAGGGAAAGAAATTAGAATAATAAGAAGAATTATTCGAAGGAAAAGAAATTTCCGTAATCATCATCGCGGCGCTGCCGGGATGATGATTACGGAAACTTCTTTTTCGGGGACGGACCGGACGGCGGGGCTCAGAACTTGAAGCGCACACCGCCGACGAAGATGCCCTGCTCGCCCACACCAAACTCAAAATAGCAGCGCAGGTTGGGACTGCCGGCCTCGATGCCGATGAGTGATGCCTGCCAGTTGAAGTCGACGTTGTCCTCCGAGATGTCTTTGGAGCTGTCATCCGTGTAGTCCTCCTTCTTTGAGGTCAGCGTGACGCCCACGGCAGCCTTCGAGTACATACCGAAATACTTCTTGCGCAGCCAGTCGATCTTGACGGCGGGCAGCAAGGAGATATAGGTGTTCTCGGCCTCTCCGCACTTCACATCGCGGTAGAAAATGTCTTTCGTCTCACGGGTATACGTGGCGATGGCACCAACGCCGATCAGCGGGCTGACGTGATAGAAATACTCCACGCCCAAGGCTCCGAAGATGCTGCCGTCGTTATAAGTGACATGTCCGAGCGAGCCCATGATCGTACCGAGGTCTTCGCCCATGGACATCCAAGTGGAGTTCGACAGCGCACCATAGCTGATGCCAATCTCGTGCTTGATGTCTTCATAACCACTCTGTGCTTGCGCACTCATTGCAGTCATTATGGCGACTGCGGCCATTAAAAAAATCTTTTTCATCTTTTTTGTTATTAGTAGAATCGTCTTTTAGCGTCAGGGGCGGATGAGCAGCGAGCCGACGGCCGATGCGTCGCCCGCCATCTGTACGGCGTAGACAGCACCCTTCTTCAATGCCGGCATGTCGATGGTGTATTCCTGCTGACCGCTGGCAAGGCTTTGCCGGGCGACGATCTGCCCCGAGAGGGCATAGACCGTCAGGCGCAGGTCGGACGTAGCGGGGCGGGGCAGGCTGAGCCGCCAGCGGCCGTCGCCGAGGGGCGTCAGCCGTGCTGCCGAGGGCTCACGTGAGATGGCCTTGATGGCTGACACTCCGAGGATGTCGAGCAGTCCGGCATAGACGTCGATCTCGCCGTAGCCGTCGTAGATGTTGGGATAGTCGTGGTCAGGGTCGTTGTGGCGGCAGGTGCGGCTTAAGATGCCGATGATGTCGTCGGGCGAGAGGGTGGGGCATGCCTCAAGCCAAAGGGCGATGGCTCCGCCCACGGCCGGCGACGACATCGACGTGCCGCTGTTGGCGTTCCATGCATAGGTGCGTCCGCGGAAGTCGAAGTGCTCGACGTCCCAGTTGATGTCGTTGGCATTAGGATGATTCTCCAGATAATAGCTGCTGTAGGACGAGATGATGTTCGTGCCCGGGGCCAGCACGTCGGGCTTGATGCGCCCGTCGTAGGTGGGTCCGATGGAAGAGTAGGATCCGCGGTGCGAGGGCGTGAACGAGCCATCGTTCTGTTTCCACTTGCCTTCATAGTTCTCTATGCCCCTTCTGTAGCCCGTTGCCCCGACGCAGATGACGCAGGGGGCCGTGGCCGGCGAGAGCACGCTGTGGGAGGCTTCGGCGACGAGGCTGGGGTTGATGGCGTTAGGCGGGAAGATGCCCGTGACGCGATAGCCCTCGACGTCGGCCTTCTCGCCGACGACCTCAAGCGACATGCTCGGTGCGATGCCTACCTTGCCTTCGGCAGCCGTGACGGTGACGTCATAGCAGGTCTCCTCAGGGTTATAGCATGAGGGGTAGGCCTCGATAAGGATGTCGAATACCTGCTCGTCGATGTTGACGAACTGCACGGCGAGTGTTGAGTCCTCCTGCGCCACTACGTCGTGCATGGGGACGGTGAGCGTGTCGCCCCGCTCGATGTATGAGACGAAGCGGAGGTCGAAGTCGTCGTCGGCCTTGAGCGTCACCATCATGCTGCGCTGATTGTTGGAGATGAAGACGCCGGCCGACGCCTGTCCTGCCGGTTTGTGAAACCAGGTGGGAATGACGCCGTTGTTGCCTGCTGACGACACGATGATACGTCCGGGCCCCGTGAGGCTGTCGAGCATCTCGTAGTAGAGCACGTCGTAGCCCCAGAAGTCCTGTCCGGAGCCTTCGCTGAACGAGATGACGCAGGGCTTGCCCTGACTCTCGGCATAGTCGAAGATATACTTGAACCCCAGGGCGTCCGTGGCGTAGGTGTATTTGTAGACGTCGGCCGAGTCGATGTAGACCAAGTCGTCGCTGACGGCGTTGGCCACGATGCACATGTCGCTCTCTGGCGCCACACCGCCGTACTCGGTGCCGGCGCCGCTGCCGGCGGCCGTGCCGAGGGTGTGGGTGCCGTGCGTCTGGTCGAGCCCGTCGCGCGAATGTCCGAGGGCCAGCAGTTCTTCGGTGCCCTGATAGTCGCGCCCGACGTAGAACGGGCTGCCGATGGTGTCGGCTGAGAGCATGTCCCAGAAGGCCCGTATGCGATACTCCGTGGCGTCGTCGTTGAAGAAGGTGGGGTGGGTCAGGTCGAAGCCGATGTCCATGATACCCATGACGACGCCACGACCCGTGAAGGCCTGTGGCAGCCCGTCTCCGGTGTAAGCCTTTGTCGCGTTAATGTTGATGATCAGCGAGTCGTTGAGCACCTGCCCTGACGGCCGCGCCTCGATGCGCCCGACGCGCGGGTCGGCGGCCATGGTGCGCAGACGGCTGATGGGGATGTCGGCGATGTAGAGGTTGCCGAAGCGGGCCAGCTCGCGGCAGCCGTTCTCGCGGAGCACCTGCTGGCCGTCGTCGCCGGTGTGGACGAAGGCGCACACGCGCCGCTGGTCGTTGGCCGGCGAGCGGAAGGGCTTGGCCGTCATCTGTGGTCGTGTGATCTGTCGCAGCCACGGCGACAACTTCCCGATCTGCGCCGTTGCCGAGCCAGCGATGAGGCATAGTAGGCATGTGAGGGTGTAGATTCTCTTCATTGTTCCTGTTGGGGGATTATGTGAAAGGTGGTGGGTATGTGGTCAGAACGTGACCAGTCGCGATCCGTCGGCCTGCTCCTCAATCCTGACGCGGACAGCATCGTCGGGCAGCAGCGACTCGATGAGCTCCGGCCATTCGATGAAGCAGAGGGCTCCCGAGTAGAAGTAGTCCTCGTAGCCCATGTCGTAGACCTCCTCCAGCCGCTTGATGCGATAGAAGTCGAAGTGGAAGAGGCTCCCCTCGGCGTAGCTGTATTCGTTGACGATGGCGAAGGTGGGCGAGGTGATGACGTCGTCGACGCCGAGCTCCTCGCAGATGGCCTTGATGAAGGTGGTCTTGCCGGCCCCCATCGAGCCGTAGAAGGCGAACACGCGGTGCTCGCCGATGTGGTTGATAAACTCGCGAGCAGCCTCGCGAATGCCCTCAATATTCTGTATTATAATCTTCATATCCGTTGATTTGTTTATTCGCGGTTGCGAAGTTACTAAAAAAAAAGCAAACGGACTAATCTCCGTTTGCTTTTTTTTGTTTTGTCGTGAAAAATTAGCGGTTCACCCGCTTTTTCCCGTCGACGATATACACGCCCTTGCCCATCTGCCGATGGCGACGTCCCTGCAAGTCGTAGAAAACGCCGGCTGTCGGTTGGCTGTTGTCAATTTGGACGATGCCGTCAATGGCTGTGCTCTCAAATTCGATGGTCGACATCAGCGTCTTGCCGCTCGTGTAGGAAGCCAGCACGCCGGCTATGTGATATCCGGGCGTCACGTGGCGGAAGACATATTCCGTGTCATCAGTGTCGGCCACCTTCTGTCCGTCGAGATAAACCTCATACAGACCTTCAAGCGCCGGTGAGCGGAACTTCGTCGAACGTTGAACTACTCTGCTGTGCGCTGTGGCCGGCGCGTCGAGTGCTTCCTCATAGCCGAAGCTGATGTCGTCGATGCTGAGCACGCGATACTGGTCGCTCATGTGATGGATGGCCACGTAGCGCGCCTCGGCCGGCAGTGTGACGTCATAAGGAATATAGTCGATCTCGCCGAATCCTGCCTTCACCTCCGTCTTTGGCATGACCACCTCGGTGAAGTCGTCCTTCTTAGTGCCGGTTGTCGAATAGCGCACCTCAATGAGCTCCGGATAGTTCCATGCGTCGTAGCTGCGCGCCCAGAATCGGAACTTGAACGGCCGCTGGAAATAGAGTCGCGGCGTGATGATCCAGTCATCGTTGGCCACGCCGTAGGAGGCCCACGACGTGAGCTGCTTCTGACCTGAGCGGGCCCGCATCACGGCGATGTAGTCGGCCATGGTTCCCTGTCCGTCGTCCGACATGATGGCCGACGCATTGAACACGCAGAAGGCCATCGGCCTGTTCATGCAGCTCCAAGCCTCAAAGCCGTTGAATCCACCCGTTTCAGCCCCGTCGCCGTCTATATACTGCCAGCCGATGGCGCCGGCCGAGTTAATGGCGAAATCGTCGTGATCCTCGAAGTCGTCGCTGAAGGCATCGGGGAAGTTCCACACGAAGCGTTTCTCGGCCATCAGCGTCCCGTCGACGTCCTCCACCAGCAGGTTGAAGGGCTGCACGCGGTTCTCCTCCAGTTCATAGCTGAAGTTGTAGGCATCGTCGGTCGAGAGGTCCACCTGCTCCGTGATGCCGATGAATCCGTCGAGGCTGATGGTCAGCGTATAGCGTCCCTTCCACACGTTTTCGAGGACCATCACGCCGTCGTCTTCCTCCACCAGTGCGACGTAGTTGTGACCATGGCCATCGTTCAGCATAGCCCGCGTGCCCCTCGATTCGTTGTCGGGCGTGCGGGTCGTGATGTTCAGTCGGACGGTGGTCGTCATGTGGCAGCCGACCGAATCGGTGATGGCAGCTTCCGACAACTTTCCGCCTGTATAGACTGCCTTCACGGCATAGCGGTAGGTGCCCTGCGGCAGCAGATTCCACTCGTTGTCAGTGTAGCTGAGCTCCCTCTGTCCCTCAGCGAGCAGTGTCCATGCCGCCTCGTTGGCCGTGTCGGGCGTGGTCATGCGGTAGACGTTGTATCGCACACGGTCTTGCACGACATGGGCAGCGCCGGGCGTCCTGTCGTCATAAGGATCAGCCCAAGTGCGAAGACACAGGTTATGGCGCAGCTCGTCCGTCTGCGTGTCGAGGAAGTAGTATTCGCCGCTCGGATAATGTCCGTAGCAGTTCGTCTTTTCCTTGAAAGGATAGTCCACGGCTTCATCGCCGTTTCCGTCGATGGCAATGCCGAGGAATCCGTCGTAGGCCAGACACGTGTAGTATCCGTTCGGTGCATCGACGGGCGAGGGTAGGGCATAGCTGACCCAATGGTTGTCATTGCATGCCACCATGCTCTCGCAGAGCACCCGGCCGTTGGGCATGCCCTCCTCGTCGAGGTCGATGAGCCGCAGCAGGACGCTGTCCTTCTCCTGTCCGCGCGGGGCGGTCAGGAGGAACTGCACGCTGTAGACCGTAGCCGACACACGATTGATGACGCCGAAGACATGGTCGGCTGTGGCATTCTGCAGTCCGATCGATGTGGTGTATCCGCCGTCGTCAATGCGATAGAGCCGCGGCGTCCCAATGGGTGCATGCCAGCTGACCGTGGCGCTCTGCTCGTCGGCCGTGATGCTGATGCCCTTCGGCGCGGCCAGGTCGTCGTCGAGCACGATGGTTCCCAGTTTGACATTGTCGCTGACCGGCATGGCTTCGGCATGTGCCTTATAGCCCAACATGCTGACTGTCAGCGTGTAGCTGTTCGACTTGAATACAGCGGGGAACGTGAAGTTGCCCTCCTTGTCGGTCTGCGTCGTATAGCTGTTGTAGCCCGCGATGACGACATCGGCCCCGGCGAGGACATCGCCCTCGGCATCCTTCACATGGCCCTCGACGGTGAACGTGGGCAGCGGCGTGAGCGCAAAGTCCTGTCGGGTGGTCAGCAGTTCGTTGACCACGACGCCCGTCTGCGACTTGTTCTGATAACCGACGGCCATGGCCTGCACGGCATAGCGCCCGGCCGGCAGATAGTTGAGCCGATAGTGTCCGTCGGCATCAGTGAGGGCCTGATAGCGTCCGTTGGCCGCCCTCACCATGACGCCCTCCAGCGGCCGTCCGTCGGTGTCGGTGACGCTGCCCTCGATGTAGCCCTCATGATCCTCGTCGATGACGACGTCGCGCAGGAAGAGCATGTAGTTCACGATGTTCGAGCAGTAGAAGAATCCGATGCTGCGGTCCTGGTCGTCCGCGAGCACGGGCAGGTTGACACGCAGCGTCAGCGGTCCGTCGTTCAGTATCTGAAACTGCGTCAGACTGTCCATCCGTGCCGGCTCCTGGCTCTGTCCCCAGCCGACGCTGAGCGTTTCGCGGATGTTCTTGTCTGCCGGTTCGGCCACGAACGTGAGCTTATAGTGCTGGTCCTTCTTGAAGGCAATGCGTGGCGAGATGAGCCAGTCGGCCGCGGCGAGGTTGTCGCGTCCGTATTGGCAGTAGACACCGTCGCCCCAGCTGGTGTTCATGTTCCATGTGTAGTTGTTGCCGTTCGCATCGATGGTGCGCCAAAGCAGGAACTTGTCATAGTCGCGCAGCGGGAACGTGACCGGCACTTGGAAACTCGGACCTGCGGCAAACCGCTCGGTGGCGGCCGTGAGCCCCGTGTAGCGGGCCGTGCGGCTCGTCACCTCGTAAGTATAGTTGTCGTACTCCGTCAGCTGGTCGTCGAGGAATGTGCATCCCTCGACGCCGACGGCCACCTGCACGCTGCCTGGCTGTCGGACGATGTCGTAGCGCAGCGTGGCGGTGTCGATCCATGCGTCGTACTTGCCCCGTGTGGGCGCCGTCCACGTCAGTCGGGCGCCGTCGCCCTCAGCCACTCCCTTCAGGTCGCCGACGGCCTTCGGGTCGTCCTCGCCGATGAAGAGCGTGTAGTTATAGCGGTCGCCCTTGCCCATGTCGTTGATGCCGTAGATGCGATAGGTGTAGAAACCACGATCCGGCAGTTGGTCGGTGAACGATTCGTGCCCGCCGATCATGGGCCGGTCGTTGCGCCACACCTCCACGTCGCCACGATAGACAACCACTGCGCTGAGGTCCTCCAGTGTGCCGCCGCGGGCATACGTCTTCGACGGGTTGTCCCATTCGAGCGTTGCCGTCAGCGCGCCTTGCTCGCCCGGCTCAATCTGGACATTCTGCACCTTGGCCGGCGCCGAGGCCTCGGCAATGAGGAAGGGCACGTAGACGCCGTCGACGAGATGGCGCCATGCAAAGTCCTGATTGTTGACCGTCCATTGCTGCAGGGGCGTGACGTGGGCCGTCTTCGGGTCGATCTCATGCAGATACATCCGGCCCTCGCCCGTCTGTCGGTTCTGGCTGTAGCCGCGCAGGTAGAGTCGACCCGTGTCGTTGTCGAAGAAGAGGGTGTTGTTGTTATATCTGAAGTCGTTCTCCATCAGATAGTCGAGCCGTCCGATGTAGAAGCACTGGCCCGTCTCCTTGTTGATGCGATACAGTCCGCCGCAAAATTCCAGTCCGAACATGTCGCCGTCGTAGTTGACGGCGATGGTGACGATCATGTTCTTCACGCTCTCGGCATAGACGCGGTTGCCGCTCTCATTGAGGCTGTCGGCAATCGAGGGCCACTCCTCGAACTGGAATGTGTTCAGACGTGTGAGTGCGCCCGTCTCGAGGTCGACCTTGCCGAGCGACAGCCCGCTCTCGGGTCCCCATAGTCCATACATCGTGCGAGTGGTATAGTCGTAAGCCAGATGCGACACGATTTCGCCGCCCTGCCGATTGCCGAAGTTGGCAATCTGTCGGGTCTCGCCCGTCTCGGTGTCGTAGCTGTAGAACCCGTTGGCGGTGTGTCCGCGCGAATTCTGAGTGTAGTCGAAGTAATAGAACAAGTCGCCCACCATGCAGGCCCCCGACGTCCGGTCGGCCATGATGGGGAAAGCCTTGCGGAAGTTGGTCATCGTGGCGCCGTCGAAGTCGAAGGCGTAGATGCCTTGTCCCTCGAGATAGTCGGGCGAATCGACGATGGCGTAGCACAGCTTGGCGTCCTCGGCCGCCCGCGCATGCTGCCCCCAGTAGTTGAGAATGAACGTTGCCGCCAGAAGGACGGTCAGTCGTAGTAATATCATAATGATTATAAGTTTTGTTCCTAAATCTGCGTCGCAGTTTTAGCTTTGTGCGTATGGGATACACATTAAAAGCTTGAGATGGAAAAAGTTATAGGAAAAGCGGGCACTGCTCAGTCCCACAGGTATGGTTTCTGAACAGCGCCCACGGAGTCTTTCTCGGCTTTGTCGTCGTTGGTTCGGCTGGTCGATGTGAACAGCCAGCCGAACCACGATGACGAGCCATCCGAAGCGGTGAGCAATGTGCTTTCCGTATGCAGGCCGACCTTCCGGACGACCGGCGACTGATAGTTACGTTTCATACGTTTTCCGCTTCAGTTTGTCGTTGGTTTCTTCTTATTTCAGGATCATCTTCTTGCCGTCGACGATATAGAGACCCTTGGCGGGCTGAGCCACGCGACGTCCCTGCAGGTCGAAGACGGTGGCAGCGCCGTCCTGCGTGCGGACCGAGTTGATGGCGGTCACGTCTTCGGTATAGATGAAGTCAATCTCCACGAGCATGGCCTTCGTTCCGTTGGCCACAGCCCAGTAGGTCTTGATTGTCTGCTCGTCGCATCCCGAGATGTTGTAGCAGTAGAAGTTCTTGCCGCCCGTGTACTTCACGCATGCCGGAACGGTCGGGGTGCCTGAGTGCATGGCGAAGTCGCCGTTGGCGTCGCGCCATCCGTCGAAGGCGGCGTATGAGCTGAGCAGTTCGCCCGTCGTCGGGTTGTAGCCATAGACGTCGGCCTCATCCAGCGAGCTGATTTCGAGTTCGCTGAGGATGGTGTTCACCTGCTCGTCGGTGAGTGTGACGATCTTCTCGGTGTACTGCGTCTCGTCGGTCTGATAGGCGACGTAGCTGATGACCTTCTTGTCGCTGATGGTGAGCTCGATCTCAGGTGCCTCGACGTAGGTGATGTTGATGTTGTAGATGTAGGTCTTGTCGTTGGCCTTCAGTGCCCACTTGCAGGCGAACTTGTCGCCCACGGCAGGAACGGCAGCCCCCAGGTCGCCACCCATGTCGCAGATGCTGTAGGTGCCTTCGGGAATGGCCTCGAAGAACTTCACGTTGGTGTAGGTGTTCGGACTCCATGTGGTGGCCACACCGTCGCGGTCGAACCATCCGTCGAACGGAGCATAGTCGCTGATTTCGGTGCCGTCGGGGTTGATGATGCGCAGCATCGAGGTCGTCAGGTTGTCGACGCCGAGGAATGCCTTGGCCTGAGCCAGGTCGACGGTCTCCTGCTGTGCGGCGTAGCCCTGTCCGACGATGCGCTCAATGTCGATCGTCTCCTCGCGCTCGGTGATGTCGCCGACCTTGAAGATCTGCATGTTGCCCACACCGAACTCAGGCTTGTAGAAAGCGTAGGTGCTGGTGTGCTCGACGCCGATCTTGAGGGTCATGTCGGCGTCGTCATACTTCGTGAACGGATAGATCTCGACTTTCCAGTTGTCGACGTAGCCCACGCCCGAGACGTAGCTCGTCATGCCGGTGTGAGCCAGTTCGCCGAAGCTCTCGCCGTCGGCATAGAGCGTGCCGATGGTGTAGTAGCCGCCGCGCGAGCTGCAGACGAAGGCATACTTGCCGGCGGGCAGTCCCTTGACCACCTGCTCCATCGAGCCCGATGCGGGACCTCCGATGTTGTAGAAATCGTCGGTCTGCTTGAAGAATCCCTCTCTTTCGGGGTCGGCCTCAAGCATGTCGAATGTCCATGTGCCCTCGTTCAGCAGGTTGCTGTAGTCCACCTTGTCGGTCACACCGTCCAGACGGTAGTGCGAGTCGACGAGTGCCGTGCAGGCGGCGTCGAGCTGAGCGGCCAGTGCCTCCGCGTCGGCAGCCGACGAGGCGATGGTGGTGATGAGTTTCACGATGCTGTCGTAGATGGTGGGGTCGGCATAGGGATAGGCCTCCAGCGTGTAGCTGACGGCGTTGACCTTGCTGGTCTCAAACTTCTGGTAGCTATCCTTCGTTGCGACGAAGGCGCTCATCTTTGCCTTGATGTCGGCGATCAGCTCCGAGAGGGTGCCCTCGGTGGCGTTGATGGCCGTCTCGAAGGCCGTGCGCTCCTCGCCAGTGATGATGGCGTTCTCAGCAGCCTCGAGCACAGCCTTGGCCTCGGCCACGACGGCGTCGTAGACAGCCTGCTGCAGACCGTCTTCATCGGTGCAGTAGATCAGGCGGAAGTTGTCGATGTAGAAGATAGCGTCGGCCTTGGCGCCCAGCGTGATCTTGCCGTCGTTGACCTCGAAGACCGGTGTCTGGATGAGCGAGTAGTCTCTGTTCGAGAGCGGTGTGGCCGTAGCCTCAGCACTGTTGCCAAAGAGGGTCACGGCTTCGCTGCCTTCGATGATGGCCGAGACATAGTAGTAGCCGTTGGGCAGTCCGGTGATGGTCTGCTCCATCTGGAACGACGTGGCGCTCCAGCCGAAATAGCCATACCAGTCGCCGTCGATGTTCGGACGTGCACCGTAGGGGCTGACCGTAGCCACGGTGAAGTCGGCGCCCTGCCAGGGGTCCGTCTTACCCGTCTCGAACGAGTAGTTGGGCAGCAGACCTTCGCTGATGTCAACCGGCTCGAAGGTGTTCTCCAGGGCCGTGTTGATGGCATTCATCAGCAGGGTTTCCTGCGTCTGGACGGCGTCCTGAGTGGTGGGATTCTGGACGAAAGCCTCGGCAGCCTGGATGGCGGCGGTCAGGTCGGCATCGCTGTCGTAGAGGGCCTTGCTGATGGCCTTGGCCTTGACGATGGCCTCCTCGAGGGCGACGGTGATGACCTTGTTCTCGTACTCCAGTTTGATGTCGTCAACCATGACATAGAAGCTGGCGGGATAGCCGATCACGAAATGCCCCTTGACGGCTGCGGGGAACTGCAGGATGAGCTGGTCAGTGTCCCAGACGTTGCACTTGAAGGTGTTCTTCTCGCTCTTGATGACGGTGCCGTCGTCAGCGACGAAGGCCAGTTCGCTGATCACCTGTGTCTCTTCCTGCCATCCGCTGTAGACGTAGGTCGGCACGGTGATGCAATACCATCCGGCGGGCAGGCTGAGCTCTGCCGTCCGATAGGTGATAGGGGTGCTGCCGTAGGGGCTGCCGGTGAAGACGAGGCCGCGGTCGCCGGTCGTCCCCTCGGGTCCTGCCTCAGGCAGAAGAACCATGCCCCAAGCGTTGTACTTCACGTTCTTGCCATAGTTGGCCACGCCGGCGTTGCAGCTGGTCTTCTGCTCGGTGATGGTCCAGCCCTGTCCGGCATAGTCGGTGCCGCCGGGCGTTGAGTAGTCCGTGACCAGATCCACGTAGGGCTCGCCCTCATCGGGAGTCGTCAGCTCGATGGGCGTGCAGTCCTCGAAACCAGGATTGGTGATGTACTTCGACGTCACGTCCTCCACTTGGGCCATTGCGCCGGTGCTGAGCAGCAAGGCAGCGGCCGAAAGTAACATGTTACGTTTCATAAGCATTTGTTTTTATTGGGTTAATAATAAGGGATTCGAGTGTGTGTAGGGGGGGGATTACTTGCGCACGGACTTCACCGTCGTGTGGTCGTTAGTGACGATATACACGCCCTTGCCGGGCTGAGCCACGCGGCGGCCCTGCAAGTCGTAGAACCTGCCGGCTGACGACTGGCGGACGCTCGTCTGAACGATGCCGTCGACGGCGGTGCTCTCGAACTCGATGGTCGACATGGCGGTCTTGCCGCTCGTGTAGGAGGCCAGCACGCCGGCTGTGTGAGTGCCGGGTGTCAAGTGGGCGAAGACATAGTTGGTCTCGTCCGTGTCGGCCACCTTCACGCCGTCCAGATAGACCTCATACTGACCTTCCAGGGCGGGCGACTTGCGGCGCAGACCCTTCGACAGTCGGCGCGAAGTGGCAGTGCCGTCGAGGGCTTCAGCATAGCCGAACGAGACGTCGTCGATGCTGAGCACGCGCTGCTGGTCGCTGACGTGGTGGATGGCCACATATTTGGCCTCGGCTGGCACGTCGACCTCGAAGAACTGATAGCCCGTCTGATTGAAGCTTCCCACTTTGGTCACGTCCATGACCGTTCCGGTGAAGTCGTCCTTCTCGGTACCGGTGGTCGAGTAGCGCACCTCAATCTGCTCCGGATAGCCCGAGGAGTCGTAGCTCTGTGCCCAGAAACGATACTTGAACGGACGATTGAAGTAGAGGCGTGGCGTGATGAACCAGTCGTCGTTAGGCACGCCGTAGGATGCCCACGACTGCAAGCACTTCTGACCCGAACGGGCGCGCAGCATTGCGAAGTATTCGCCGATGCTGCCATCGCCGTCGATGGTCTTGGCGGCGTAGGGGTTGAAGATGATGAAGGCCATGGGCTGGAACATGCCGCTCCAGTCGTAGCCCGAGAAACCGCCCGTGGCGCCGCCGTCGCCGTCGATGTACTGCCAGCCGATGGCGCCCGGCGAGTTGATGACGAAGTCCTCGTGCTCCTCAAAGTCCTCGACAAACATGTCGGGGAAGTTCCAGATGAAGCGCTTCTCGGCCATCTGCGTGCCGTCGACGTCCTCAACCATCAGGTTGAAGGGCTGCACGCGGTTCTCCTCCAGCCGGTAGGTCAGCTCATAGCTGTTCTCGGTGGTCAGGTCGAGCGTCTCGTTGATGCCGATGAAGCCGTCCTGCTTCAGCGTCAGCGTGTACTGTCCCTTCCAGACGTCGGCAAACTCTACGTAGCCCAGGTCTTCGGCCTCGGCCTCATAGACGTGGCCGTTGCTGGAGGCTAAGACCACCTTCGTGCCCCACGACTCGTCGTCGGGCGTGTTGGTCGAGAGGTTCACCCGCACCTGCGTCAGCATGTTGCGGCCGATGGAGTCGGTGTGGACGGGAGCCGACAGCTTGTCGCCCGTGTAGACTGCCTTCACGGCATAGCGATAGGTGCCCTGCGGCAGCGACTTCCATTCGGCGTCACTGTAGCTCTGTTCCTTCTGTCCTTCGGAGAGCAGTGTCCACTCGCTCTCGTTGGCTGTGTTGGCCGTGGTCATGCGATAGACGTTGTAGCGCACGCGGTCCTGGACTGTACGGAAGATGGGCGACATGAACTTTAAGCTTGTAGTCCCCTCTACGGTCCCCGACAGGGTTTCTATTGGCTGGGTGGTGATAGCCTCAAGAGCTGGTGCTTCGGTTGCGTTGAGGTCGTTTTCAAATGCAAACGTTTTGGCGGGCATGGGGGATGCTGAGTCGATGTCGTACGGGTCGGCCCAGGTGCGGATGCAGAAGTTGTGGTGCAGCTGCTCGTTCGACTGCGCGTCGAGGAAGTAGTATTCGCCAGTGGTGTATTCGCCGAAGCAGTTCACGTTCGGCACGAAGGGATATTGCTCGGCATCGCCGCCGGTGCCGTCGATGGCCAGACCCAGCCAGCCTTCATGCGACAGGGCGGTGTAGTAGCCGTTGGGGGCATCAACCGGGGTGCGCAGGGTGTAGCTGCTCCAGGCACCGTCGTTGCAGGGCACCCAGCCCTCGAAGAGCACGCGCCCATTGGGCATGCCCGAGGCGTCGAGGTCGATGAGGCGCAGCAGCACCTGCTCCTTCTGGTCGCCGGCTGCCGACGAGACAAGGAAGTCCACGCCGTAGACCGTGGCCGGTGTGCGGTTGATGACGCCGAAGACACGCGTCAGCGGAGCGCCGTTCTGACCGATCGACGTGGTGTAGCCGCCGTCGTCGATGCGGAAGAGTTGCGGCGTGCCGAACGGAGCGCGCCAGGCGATGGTCGCCTCTTCGTCGTCAGCCGTGAGCTGGACGCCCTTCGGAGCCTTCACGTCGTCGGCGATGGTGATGATGCCCAGGTCGACGTCGGCGCTGACAGCCATCATCTGCGTGTAGTTGACGTATCCGACCTTGGAGATCGAGATGCTGTAGTTGTTGCTGCGGAAGACGGCAGGCAGGGTGAAGCCGCCGTTCTCGTCGGTCGTCGTCGTGTAGGTGTTGTAGCCTGAGACGTTCACCTCGGCACCGGCCACGGCCTCCTCAGCCACGTCGATGACACGACCGCTGACGGCGAAGGTGGGCAGGGCCGTCATCTGGATGTCCTGCTGGGTCGTCGCCAGTTCGTTGACCACGATGTTTGACTGCGTCTTGTTCTGATAGCCCAGGCAAATCACCTGCACGGTGTATTTGCCGGCGGGCAGGTAGTTCAGTTTGTAGTAGCCTTTCTCGTCGGTCTGTGCCTGATATTTGCCGTTGGCCGCACGAACCGTGGCGCCCACGACGGGCTGGCCCTCCTGATTGGTCACCGTGCCTTCGATGTAGCCCTCATGGTCCTCGTCGATGACCACATCGCGCAGCAGCAGCTGATAGCCTGCAACGTAGGAGCGCAGGAAGAAGGCGATGTTCATGTCCTTGTCGGCAGTGAGCACGGGCAGGTTGACGCGCAGCGTCTGCGGACCGTCGTGCAGAATCTCAAACTGCGTCAGGCTGTCCTGCTTCTCAATCGTCTGGCCTTCGCCCCAGGCGATGGCCAGCGTCTCGCGGATGAGCTTCGAGCCTGTCACGGCCTCGAACGTCAGCTTGTAGTGCTGGTCTTTCTTGAAGGCCACGCGGGGCGAGATGAGCCAGTCGGCGGCGGGATAGCCGTCGTTCTCATAGCGCACGAAGACACCCTCGCCCACGCCGGTGTTCATGTTCCATGTGTACCAGTTGCCATTGGCATCGATGGTCTTCCAGAGCAGGAACTTCTGATAGTCGCGCAGCGGGAACGAGGCGGGAATCGTGAAGCTCGGACCGGCCAGCACCTCCTCTGAGGTGGCGCTGATGCCGGTATAGTCGGTGCGCGGTGTCACCTCGTAGGTGTAGCGTTCGAACTCGGGCATGCTCTCGTCGAGATAGGTGCACTCGGCGACACCTTCGGCCACCCTGACGTCGCCAGGCTGACGCACGATGTCGTAGACCAGTTTCGACGTGTTGATCCATGCGTCGAACTTACCCTTCGTCGGGGCTTTCCACGTGAGGCGTGCGCCGTAGCCCTCCTCCTTCACTGTCAGGTCGCCGACGGCCACGGGGTCGCCCTCGCCGACGAAGAGCGAAGTGTTGTAGCGGTCGCCCTTGCCCATCTCGTTGAAGCCCACGATGCGGTAGTCGTAGAATCCACGACGTTCCAGCTGGTCGGTGAACGTCTCATGACCGCCGATGACGGGCTTGTCGTTGCGCCAGATTTCCACACCGTTGCGATAGACCACCACGCTGGACAGGTCCTCCAGCGTGCCGCCGCGGGCGTAGGTCTTCGACGGGTTATTCCATTCGAGCGTTGCCGTCAGCGCACCATCGGCACCGGCCGTGACGACCACGTCGGTGGCCTTGGCCGGAGCCGAAGCCTCGGCGGCAAGGAAGGGCACGTAGATGCCGTCGAACATGTAGAAGGCGTCATCGTCCTCGCTCCGCGTCCATTCCTGCAGACGCGTCACGTGAGCCGTCTTCGGGTCGATTTCGTGGATATAGACGACGCCGTTGCGCTTCGTCCAGTCGTAGCTGTAGCCGCGCAGGTAGAGCCGTTCGGTGTCGTTGTCGAAGAACAGGCAGTTGCCGGCATACATGAAAGCATCCTCGACCATGTCGTCGAGTTGGCCGATGTAGGTGCAGTCGCCGCTCTCCTTGTTGATGCGATAGAGGCCGCCCCAGTACTCCAGTCCGTAGAGGTCGCCGTCGTAGTTGCAGGCCAGCGACGAGAAGTTGTTGCGGAACGTCGCGTCGTACATCCGTTCGCCGTTCTCGTTCAGCCGGTCGGCAATCTCGGGCACCTCCTCGACGTGCAGTTCCGACAGCTTCGTGATCTGGCCCGTCTCCAGGTCGATCTTTGCCAGATAATTGCCGCCCTGAGGTCCGTAGAGACCGTACATGGTGCGTGTGGTGTAGTCGTAGGTCAGGTGCGAGATGGTCTCGCCGTTCAGTGTGCCGCCGTAGTTGGCAATCTGGCGCGTCTGGCCGGTCTCCATGTCGTAGCTGTAGAAACCGTTGGACAGATAGCCCCGGGTGGTCATGCTTTGCTCGACGAAGTAGTAGACGTCGTCGACCAGACAACTGCCCGTCAGACGGTCGAAGTTCAGTCCGTGCAGTTTCTTGACGTTGGTCATCTGACGTCCGTCGAAGTCGAACGTGTAGATGCCTTTTCCGTCCAGAAACTGTTCGCCGGTGAGGGCGTCCTCGGTTTCAAACATGGCATAACATTGCTTGACTTCCTGAGCCGACAGTCGTCCGCTTCCGAGAAGGACGACCATGACGGCCGCTAAAATTGAGAGTAGTCGTTTGTACTTCATAGACTCGATGTGTTATTGTTTCGTCATTCATTTCGACACTACAAAGATATTAAATAATAAGGTATGAACATCGATGAAATCGCACTTTTTTGGCGTTGTTAGTTTTTGTCTATACTTTTTTGACCTTTCGCCAGCAGGCTTTTCGCCCGCGTTTGCGCGAAACTTATTATCTTTGCAAAAAGAAAATCTTCAAACCGTAAGTAAAACATGAGAAAAACTATCCTCCTACTGACTGTCATGCTGTTCGCAGCTCTCGCCGCCGAGGCCGTGCCCGCCTGGCGAGGTCCCATCAAGGTGAAGCAGCCCGACGGTTCCGTCATCACCATCCGGATGACGGGCGATGAGTTCGGCCACCAGTGCTATGCCCTCGACGGCACTCCCTTGGAAAAAGATTCACTCGGATTCTATCGCGAGGCCACGGACCGCAGCGTGGCCACGGCCCAACGCCATGCCCCTCGGAAATCGCCCAAGACCACGCGCTTCCAGATCGACGGTTTCCCCACGACGGGTGAGGTGCGCTGTCTGGTCATCCTGGCAGAGTTCAACGACATGAAGTTTGCGTTCGACCAGACCTTCCACGACCGCATGTTGAACGAGACGGGATTCAGCGACGACGGCGCCACGGGCTGTGCCGCCGAATACTTCACCGACCAGTCGATGCAGACGTTCTTCCCCAAGTTTGATGTGGTCGGTCCTGTCAAATTGCCCAAGAACTATGCCTACTATGGCGAAAACGACTTCCGCACGGGCACCGACCAGGGCACGGGCCAGATGATTATCGATGCCTGCTGCGCGGCGCAGAATGAGTTCGGCACCAACTTTGCCGACTACGATAACAACAACGACGGCGAGGTGGACATGGTCTACGTCATCTATGCCGGCTACGGCGAGTCGTCGGGTGCAGGCAGCGACTACATGTGGCCCAAGAAGTGGCAGCTGGCCGCCGAGTATCTCACGTTGCAGCTCGACGGAAAGAAAATCGACGTCTATGCCTGTTCGGCCGAGCTCTTCGGCAATCCGCAGTGGGAGCAGGAGAACGGCGGCCATCACTCGGCCGGCATCGGCACCGTCTGCCATGAGTTCAGCCATGTCCTCGGTTTTGCCGACCACTACAGCACGGCCGGCGAACAGCCCTCGCCCTACCGGCTGGGCTCTTACGACATCATGGACTACGGTCCCTACAACAATCAGGGGCACACGCCCCCGGCCTATAATGCCTTCGAGCGCGTCACGCTGGGCTGGCTGACGCCCGACACGCTGAAGCTCGACCCGCTGACCAACCTCCGTCTGGAGCACATCGCCACCGGCAACCGGGCCTACGTGCTGACCACCACAACCCCCAACGAATGCTACTTCCTGGAGGCCCGCCAGCAGGAGGGCTGGGACAAGTATCTGCCTTCGAGCGGCATGATGATCACCCACCTCGACTTCGACCCCGTCCTCTGGACGATGAACATGGCCAACAACGACTCGCAGCACCAGCGCTTCTATCTGGTCTGTGCTGACAATGATGCGGCCTACGACTACGTCACCGAACGGAAGACGGAGCGCGGCGACCTCTATCCCTACGGACTTAACAACAGGTTCACTGACACGTCGCGTCCGGCCGCTCTGCCCTACACCGGCGAGGTGCTCGACAAGTGGATCACGAACATCCGCAATGTCGATGGAATCGTCACTTTTGACTATCGGAACAATCATTTGGAGATTCCTCAGAACCTTCGCGCGCAGCATATTACAGAGGATGGATTCACGGCGGAGTGGGATCCCGTGGACCGTGCTGAGCGCTATGAGCTGAACCTCTACCGGCTGATGCACGAGAGTCAGTTGCCCATTGCCGTCAGTGAGGGCTTCTGGCGAATGGACAAGGGCTCAGTCAGTGCGCCCGACGGCTCTGACATTGCCGACCAGCTCGACGACTACATGACGCAGCCGGGATGGACCGGCGAACTCGTCTATCAGGCCGGCGGACTCTGCAAGATTGGCAGCGCGGGGGCCAGCGGAAAGCTCGTCAGTCCGAAGCTGAACCTGGCCTCACTCGACTCCTCTCAAGGAGGGGGACCCGCTGTCGGTGAGTTCACGGTCGTCCTGAAAGTGCAGTCGGCACAGGGCAAGACGCCCGTGCTCAGCATCGGCGCCAACGGTCAGGAGGCGCGCACCCGCTTGGCCTCGACGGCCCGTGAGTATTATGCCACGTTCCAGGGCGGCACGACCGAGACCGTCATCACCCTGGAATGCGTGAAGGAGCGGGCTTTCATCGACACGCTGGTCGTCATTCGCGGTACCGACATGGCCGACTATTTCCCGCAGGCTAAGGCCCTGAGCGTCACGGGCGACGTGGCTTCGACCGACATGCCTGACGTTGCCGATGTCCTCATTCCCTGCGACACCGTCAGCGTCACGGCGATGGAGCCTTCATGCGTCTTCACCGATCTGCTCAAGGGAGCCGACTACTGCTTCGAGGTGCGCGCGATGAACAACGACATGGGCTCGGCCTTCAGCGAGCGTGCCTACGTGGTGCTCAACCCCACGCTTGCCGTGCGCGGAGTGAGGCCTTCTGAACTTGACGATCAGGCCTGTTACGACCTGCAGGGCCGTCGCATCGACAACCGCACGCTGCGGCCCGGACAGCTGGTCATCGTGCGTCGCGACGGAAGCTATTCGAAAAGGCGGATTGAATAGCATATTAAGCCTGAACAACGGTAATCTATAAATAAAACTGTGACGCAGTTTCATGAAACTGCGTCACAGTTTTATTATTTTGCGTCGCAGTTTTATGCGTCTGCGACGCAGATTCTGGTTTCTATGGTCAGCGGACGAAGAACTTGCGGCCGTCGCGCACATAAAGTCCGCGCTTCAGCACCCGACCGGCTTTACGGCCCTGCAGGTCGTAGCAGCGGCGGTCGGCGGTCAGCGCCTCGTCGGTCAACTGGCTGATGCCGTCGTGACCGGCAATGCCGATGGGCGTCACGTCGGCGTTCATGTATCGTCCGTCCTTGTCGAGCAGCATCACCACCACCTCGCAGTTCTCGATGTTCAGGATCTTGGCGGGCAGGGGGAATGTGCATTCATGGCTGCAGATGTCGCCCTCGCTGATACGTCGGGGCATGATGTCCTTCAGACCGCGGAAGTCGTCGGTGGGCCATGTGCCGCGTGCCACGTCGTTGTACCACATGTCGTCGGCATTCAGGATGCCGGGCAGGTCCTCGAAGCCGTAGCACTTGCCCTGTGCGCCGCCGGCGTAGGCGTTGATCTGGTCGTAGCCGCAGTAGTCGTTCATGATGCCTGTCTCGGCGTGCGTGCGGTGGACGCGGTTCTCGATGACGACGTAGAACAGGCGGAAGTTGGCCTCGTCGTAGTCTTTGGTGAAGAGCACGTCGGTCGCGACGCTCACCTGGCCCGTCGCGCCGTCGTAGGAGGCATGGGCCTCGATGCCGGCCTCATATTTGTCGTAGGCGCGGATGTTGTCATAATAATAAGGTATGTTGCCCGGATCGATCTGATACATCGACGAACGGTTCATCACACAGTTGGGGAAACCGCCCATTCCGTATTCCTTCATCACCCATTCCAGGTATTTCTCGCCCTCGATGGCCATCGAGTCGGGCACGTTCGATGCAGGGTTGTCGTTGTGGATGGCGATGCCGATGAAGCCGTCGGGGGCGGTCTCGCGCATCTGGTTCATGGCGCCGATACCGCGCACGCAGAACTGACACCACGTGCCGGTCACCTCCTCGCACACCAGCTTCCAGGGGATGGCCCAGAAGCGGCCGCTCACGTCCGAGCGGTCATCGCCGCTTGCAATCCAGGCGTTGTAGTGATACTGGCGGTTGCGCTCGATGTTGAGGGGCTCGTCGATGGTGAAGGCCATCTGCTGGCCGGGGGCGATGCTGACGCCGCCGAAGGTCTGGCTGACGGTCTGTCCCTCGAGTTCGAAGCCAACGGTAAATGAGGTGATGGTCTCATGGCCGGTGGCCAGTGCATGGCCGCTGATCTGCACGTTGCCATAGCGGTCGAAGCAGTGGTCCATGTCAAGCTGCAGGCCCACCGTCGACGGGATGCCCACGAAGATGTCGTCGACGTAGAGCATGGTGCGGTCTTTCGAGTTGTTCACGAAGGCGATGTAGATGGCCTGTCCCACATAGGCCGACAGGTCGACCTCATGCTCCTGCCACGTATATTCCTCCTTGCCGACAGCAAACAGCGGCGTCTCCATATCGAAATCCCCCGTCTGCACGCCGTCCGTCTCCTCCTGCGCCTCCGCCGCCTCCAGCGTCCGCGTCTCCGCCTCCTGTTGCGTCCGCGTCTCCGCCTTCTGTTGCGTGTGTTGCGACTGTGTCGCAACCAAAACCACGAACCCATCGCGATAATCCTTATCCGAAGCCCTCGACCGCCACCGCAGCCGCGCCTTCGCGTCGCTGACGGTCACGGCCGGCAGTATCATCCAGTCGTTCGACGTCGCCCCCTTCCTGTACCACGACGTCGATGTTGCCACGTGGTTGCCGTCCTCACCCTGCGGGGTGCTCACGATCCAGGGCGTGCCCACGGCGAACCCCAGCGCCTTCATGTCGGTCGATGGCTCATTCTGGTCGACGTCGTAGAAGGTCATTCCCTCGGGCATGCCTTCCTCGAAATCAGTCTGAAAATAGGTAGTCTGCGCCCCGGCGCCGAGCGTCAGTGCCAGTGCTGTCAGCAGTGTGAGTTTTCTCTTTTCCATGATGATGTTCATTTTATGTTTGCCTACAAAGTTACTAATTATAAGGCGAACGATAACAAAAAAAGCCCCGTTTCATCGGGGCTGTCAGTTTTTGTCTATACTTTTCCTGTGGATTGTCAGACCCGACGGATGTAGTCGTCGAGCTTCTCGCCCCGTTCCAGTCCGAGTTTCTTGCGCAGACGGTAGCGGGCGGTGTTCACGCTGTCGGGTGTGACGCTCAGCATTTCGGCTATCTGCTTCGCGCGCATTCCGATTCTGATATATGCGCATAGGCGAAGCTCATTTTCGGTGAGGTCGGAGGCCTGTTCCTTCAACTTCAGGAAGAAGTCGGGGTGGACCGAGTCGAAGTGCAGCTTGAAGCGGCTCCACTCGTCGTCGTTGCGAAGCGATTCGCCGATGACGTTGTTCACCTGCCGGACGTATTCGTGGGGGATGCGTCCGTCGGCGCCGAAGCGCTCGGTGATGTCGTGCAGCTGCTGCAGCACCTCGTTCTTGTTGGCCAGCAGCAGCGTCGACGACGAGATCTCGCAGTCCTTCTGCTTGATGTCGTTTTCGAAGTTCTGGCGGTTCAGCTGCGAGATGATGGCCTCCTGCTCAAGACTCTTGCGCAGTTCGCGGTTCTCCTGACGGCGCAGACGGTTGCGCTGGTAGAACCATACGGCCACGCCTGCCGCGGCAACGACCAGCAGGATGGTCACGAGAATCGAGGCGTAGAGGCGGTTGCGGCTCAGCTGGGCGTCCTGTTCGAGCAGCCGGATCTGGTCTTGCTGGCGGGCGATGGCCTCGCGGGCCTGTGCCTTGGGAATCTCGGCCCGCCGTATGTTGGCCTCCGATCGGGCATACTCCTCCTGGTATCGGCGCAGGTATTTGTAGGCGTCGTCGCGCCGCTCCAGTTTGTCGTTGACACGCCACAGGTATTCGTAGATCGTCTCCATCATGCGCTCGCCCTCAAGCCATTTGGCGAAGGGCTCCAGCGACCGCAGCACGTCGAGCGCCTGTTCATACTGGCGTTGCTGATAGAGCACGCGGACATGGTCGATGGCCAGGATGCTGTAGAACAGCGGGTTGTCGGGCGACTTCTCCCGCAGCAGTTCGTAGCCCTGGTTGATGTAGACGAGGGCTGAGTCGGGTTGCTGGCGGGCCAGGAAGATGTTGCTGATGTTGGCATAGCCCTGGAGGGTCATGCCCCAGTCCTTGCCGCCGGTGGCTACCGACCGTCGGTAAAGGTCGAGCGACGTGTCGTCGCTCTTGGCCATGGCTTCGAAGAAGTAGATGCGGTTCAGTGGATAGTGGGCTCGCTCGTAGCTCTCGCGGCTCAGCTGGATCTGCTCCAGCGCCGCCGCCCGGTCGTCGATGTCGAGCAGCAGCTGGCCTTTCAGCAGATAGGCGTTGCCGAGAAAATAGTCGTCGCCATACTTGTGGAGCGTCGGAATGGCCTCGGAGAGCAGTTCGTAGGTCTTCATATACTGCCCCATGCGCTCGCAGTTGCCGGCCAGTTGATAACGGATGAGGGCCAGGTCGTAGTCATAGCGCGCGTCGGTGATGAGCTGCTGCGCCCGCTCCAGCCGCTCGATGCACTGTGGCGGCGGGGCCGACATCTGCGTGGTGCGCACTCGCCAGTAGAGGGCGCGGGCCTCCATCAGTGGCTGCCGCCTCTGCTGGGCCAGCTGGTCGAGTCGGTCGAGCAGGGTTGGGTCGACGGCCTGACGCTCGTTGTCGAAGTCTTTCTGGCTGAGCACATGGGTGATGGAGTCGAACACGGCGTCGCCTGATGCCACGAAGTAGTAGCCCGTCGCAGTCTTTGCTCCCTGCAACGTCATCACCGCGGTCAAGGCCGTCAGCAGCAGTATATGTCGCATCCGGTTTTTCACTTCAGCCATCAACCTTCTCACCTTTTCTTACCCGTCATCGTGACCAGCGGGATAATCATCTCCTCCATCGAGATGCCGCCGTGCTGGAATGTGTCGCGATAGTAGCTGACGTAGTAGTTATAATTGTTAGGGTAGGCGAAGAACGCGTCGCCCGTCGCGAAGACATAGCTCGTCGAGAGGTTCGGCTGCGGCAGCTGCGCCTCCTGCGGGTTGCGGATGACGAAGAGGTCCTTCGAGTCGTAGCCCAGGTTCTTGCCCAGCTTATAGCGCAGGTTGGTGTTCGTGTTGCGGTCGCCCACGATCTTGACCGGCTTGGTGCAGCGGATGGAGCCGTGGTCGGTGGTGACGATGACGCGGCATCCGGTCTGTGCCAGCGTGCGGAAGAAGTCGGCGATGACCGAGTGGCGCAGCCACGACAGCGTGATGGACCTGTAGGCCGACTCGTTGTTGGCCAGCTCGCGCACCATGCGGCTCTCGGTGCGGGCATGTGAGAGCATGTCGATGAAGTTGAAGACCACCACGTTGAGGTCATACTTGCCCAGGTTGCTCAGTTGTCCCATGAACTTCTCGGCCTCGGCCGACGTGTTGATCTTGTGGTATGAGAACGTGTCGTGGCGGCGGTAGCGGTCGAGCTGCGTCTGGATGAGTGGCGCCTCGTTGAGGTTCTTGCCCTCCTCCTCGTCCTCGTCGACCCACAGGTCGGGGAACATGTCGGCCACCTGGCGCGGCATCAGCCCCGAGAAGATGGCGTTGCGGGCATACTGCGTGGCCGTCGGCAAGATGGAGCAGTAAAGGTCCTCGTCGATGTCGAACTGGTCGCCGATCTCCTGAGCCAGCATGCGCCACTGGTCGTAGCGGAAGTTGTCCATCACAACGAGCCACACCTTCTCCTTGCGGTCGAGCAGGGGGAAGACGCGCTCCTTGAACACACGGTTGGAGAGCAGCGGGGCGGGCGAGGGCTTGCCGGGCCTCACCCATTCCAGATAGTTCTTCTTGATGTATTTGGCGAATCCCAGGTTGGCCTCCTCCTTCTGCATGGCCAGCATCTCGGTCATCTGCGAGTCGGTGCTCGACAGCTGCAGCTCCCAATGCACCAGTTGCTTGTACACCTCCACCCAGTTCTGCCACGTCTGGCAGTCCATGATCTGCATGGCGAGTGACTGGAACTGCTGCTGATACTGCGTCTGCGTCACCTCTGTCTCAATCTCGCGGCGGTGGATGTTCTTCTTCAGCGTCAGCAGGATCTGGTTGGGGTTGACGGGCTTGATGAGGTAGTCGGCAATCTTCTGGCCAATGGCCTGCTCCATGATGTTCTCCTCCTCGCTCTTGGTCACCATGACCACGGGCGTGGCGGGCGCTATCTGCTTGATGCGCTGCAGGGTCTCCAGGCCCGACAGGCCCGGCATCTGCTCGTCGAGCAGTACGAGGTCGAAGGATCGCTCCTGGCAGAGGTCGATGGCGTCGGTGCCGTTGGAGACGCAGGTGACCTCGTAGCCCTTCTTCTCCAGGAAGATGATGTGAGCGCGTAGGAGCTCCATCTCGTCGTCCACCCAAAGTAGTTGTCCGTTTATCGTCATAATCGTGTCACACACAGGTTAGAATAAGTCGTCGAAGAAGTCGTCGACGGCATCGTTGCCGGCGGGCTGCCCGGGAGCGCCGTCGTCGCCGGCCTCTTCAGTCTCGTCGTCAGTCTCTTCGGGCTGCTCGATGGTCTCGGGAATCTGCAGCAGCTCCTCGTTGCTGATCTTCAGCGGCTGGAAGTAGCGGTCGTAGAAGTCGTCGTAGTCCTTATAGCTGTAGCGCGTTCCGATGAGCGCGAGGTTGTGGTCGCTGATGATGAGGCTTCGACAGGGCTTGAGCAGCTCCTTCATGGGCTCGGCGGCATAGAGCTGGTTGGCATACTGGCGCGCCTCGTCGTAGTTGAGGAATCCGCTGATGGTCATGCGGTTGACGCCGGGCTGCCGCTCAATGTCGAGGTCGAAGTTGCGTACGAGGAAGTTCGAGAAGTTGAATCGTGCCATCTCGTAGAGCAGCTGGTTCTCGTTGATGGAGTCAGGCTGATAGACGAGCAGGAAGAGGAATGGCACGTCGCGGTCGACGCTGAGCGTGTCGGTCGACGTGGAGTCCTGTGCGAGGGTCATGTCGCGGCGGTTCCAGATGTCGTCGAGGTCGAAGGTGCCGCCGTAGAGCTGGCGTCCCTCCTGCACGCCCTTGATGATCATGCCGGCGAGCTCGGAGACCTCGCTCTGCGGATACTTCTCGACGACCGTCTTGAGCTTCTCGGCGCAGCCGGGTGCATCGCCCTGGTTGAGCAGGCTTAGTCCGTGGATGAAGAGGAACTTAGGCCTGTTCTCTCCCAGCGGGAACCGCTCCTCGGAGAGGCGGGCGTTGGTCGCGATGACGTCGTGCTGGCCTTTCTTGAAGGCCTCGTAGGTGGCGCCGTAGATGGAGTCCTCGATGTGCTCGCCGAAGCGCTGGTTCTCAGCGAAGTAGGGGTCGCTGAGCAGGATGGTCCACTCGCTGTCGGGGAATCCCGTCTTCAGGCTGTCGATGCAGGTGGCGGCGACGTCGTGGCGCCCCATTCGCGAATAGAGCAGGAACATGTGATACCAGACGAGGTCCATCTGCTCATAGTCCGGATATTGGCTGGTGAGTCGCTTGAACTGCTTCTCGGCCAGGGGCAGGTTGTCGAGCTTGTCCTTGAAGATGACGCCCGAGTTGTAGAGTCCGTCCTTGATGATGGTGTTGCTGGCCTCGACGGCCTCCTCGGTGAAGGGAATCTGGGCCAGGTAGTACTCGCGGTTGTGGGGGTCGTTGGCCAGGGTGTCGGCCTCTTCGCCTTCGGACCCGGCGACGGAATCGCCGGGCACACTGCCGTCTTGCGAGCTGCCGTCAGCCATGAGGCTGTCGGCGTTTTCGGCGAGGTCAGAGCCGTCGGCTGACTGGTCGAGGTTGACCACGGTGCGGTTGTTGCGCTGCCAGTCGTCGACGTTTTCGCGCTTGCCCCACTGCCGCTGGAAGGTCTGCTTACCCTGGTTGACGGTCATCGGGTTGTAGAAGTACCACGAGCCGTCCTTCGACTGGGTCGGGGCCTGCGGCGTGACGTTGCGGTTGTTGCGGTTGCCCACGGCCTCGGCTTTCTTCTGCGCCTCCTCCACCTCGGCCTCGCGCTGCTTGTCGCGCTCCTCCTTCTCCTTCTTCTTCAGGGCCTCGATGACGCGGTCGATGGCCTCGAGCCGCTCCTTCTCAGGCATGCGGGCCAGCTCCTGCAGCGAGTCCTGCAGGTGGACGGCGTCAGTGAAGGGCACGAGCTCGTCGAGCACCTTCGAGCGGTGGCTGAGCTCCTCGTAGTCAGGACGGTCCTTGTCGAGCAGTCCGATGGCCTCGCCGTAGCAGCGCTGTGCGTCGTTGTATTTCTCCAGCTCCCAGTAGAGGTCGCCCAGTCGGAGCAGCAGCACGCCCTTCTCGATGCCTGAGCGCGTGGCCTTCTCGTTGCCTTTCTCGTAGGCCGAGATGGCCTGCGTGGTGTCACGCTGGGCCAGATAGATGTTGCCGATGGCGTAGTAGACCTGATCCAGATAGTCCTTGTTGTTGTCAGAGCGGGCCATGCGCTTCAGGCGGCTGATCATCTTCCTGGCGTTGCCCTTGGCCATCACCTCGGTCTGGGCGATGCGGGCGTTGAACTCGAGCTCGTAGGGCGGGTTCTGGCGAACCACCTTCTGGTAGGCCTTATAGGCCTTTTGGCGCTCGCCGAGGGCGGCCTGCACCTGTCCCATGAGGAACCACTCGCGGGCTTTCTGCGTCTTGCGGTGCTCGCGCTTGATGACGCGCCGCAGGTAGGGCACGGCCTCCTTCAGGTCGCCGTTGCGCAGGTAGTAGTTGGCGTAGGTGGCGTCCCATTCGTTTCGGGCACGATAGTGGATGGAGTCGCGCTTCATGTTGCGCATGACGTCCTCGGCGTCGTAGAGCCAGTCGAGCTCCGTGTAGCATCGGGCCAGCCAGGCGCGAGCCAGGGCGTTCTGCATGGGCTGCGTCTGATAGAGCCGGCTCATGTAGGCGAAGGTGGCGGCGGCCTCGTCGAAGTCGCCCTTCTGGAACTGGGCCTTGCCCATCATCAGCCATGCCTTCCACAGGAAGGGGTTATATTCGCGGCGCGAGAGCCACTCGATGTCCTTCTGCGTCTTGCGGCGGCTCTTGTTCCATTCGGGCTTGGCCTTGATGCTGTGCTGCTTGATGGTCTTCTCCATCTTCTCCACCGTGCGCTCGAAGTTGCCCTTGCCCAGCTGTCGGCTCTGCTTGTTGCCGACGGTGAAGAGGGGCAACTGCTCGGTGTAGTTGTCCTTGTTGCCTTTCTCCTTCTCGAGAGCGCCGTCGATGTAGGCCTGCGAGCCGTTGAAGTAGGTGTTATATTTCGCGGTGAACGACTGCCAGAAGCGGCTCTTGCCTGTATTCTTGTGCGCAGAGCATCCGGCCATCAGAAAGCTGACGGCTACGACGAAACAAAATATGTACGAGCGTGTGCGCATATAAAGAATAAACTCTCAAATCTCCGTTTTATTGCCTTCGCGCCGCTTTTTCTCTTCGATGAGGCATCCGATCTTACATTCGCCGCTGGCCACGCTGCTGCACGAGGCGCAGTCGTGGGCCTCCTGGACGGGTGCGTCGGTGCCGCCCTTGGTCAGCATCGAGGCCAAGGCGGCCACGACGCCAAGCGCTGCGAGCGCAATCAGACAGATAAGGGCGAACTGCATAATGTACAATGAATAATGTACAATGTACAATGAATAATGTACAATTAACTATTAACTATGAACTCTGAACTCCTCAGGTCGTCCCAGTAGCGGGGATACGACTTCGAGACCACTTCCGGGTCGTTGATGGCGATGGGTCGGCGCAGGGCCAGGGGGGCGAAGCTGAGGGCCATGCGGTGGTCCTTGTAGGTGTCGATGGCCGTCGGGGCGTCAGGTTGCAGGGTCGGCAGACCGTTCATGGTGCCGTCCCATGAGAGCTGGTCGTCGGCGTCGACGTGCAGGTCGTAGCCCAGCTTGCCCATCTCGGTCTTGAGCGCCTGGATGCGGTCGGTCTCCTTGATGCGCAGGGTGTGGAGCCCGCGGAAGCGGAAGGGCACGCCGAGGCCGCAGCAGGCCGCGACGACGGTCTGCGCCAGGTCGGGGGCGTTGACGAAGTCGTACTCCAGTCGTGGCACGCAGTGGCCGTTCTTGCGCAGGGTCACCGTCGTGGGCCGTCCCGGCTCCTTCGAGGCGAAGGTGGTGCGGACGCCCAGCAGACTGAAGATGTAGCGCACGCTGGAGTCGCCCTGCTTCGAGCCGTCCATGAGTCCGTGGAGTCGCACTTCGGCCTCCGGGTCGCGTGCGAGTGCCACCATCTCATACCAGTAGCTGGCGGCGCTCCAGTCGTTCTCAATCAGATAGGGTCGCGTCCGGTAGGGCCGGGGGCTGACGCTGATTGTGTCGACGTCGGTCCATTCGGCGTCGGCGCCGAACTCGCGCATGGTCCATAGTGTCAGGTCGATGTAGGGCCGCGAGATGATGTCGCCCGTCAGCCGCAGCTTCAGTCCGCGGGCCAGCATGGGGCCGATCATGAGCAGGGCCGAGATGTATTGCGACGAGACGTTGCCGGCTATCTCGACAGCCCCGCCCTCGAGCTGGCCTCCGCTGATGCGAAGGGGAGGATAGCCCTCCTCGCCGACGTAGCTGATGTCGGCCCCCAGCCGCCGCAGGGCGTCGACGAGCAGTCCGATGGGTCGGTGCTGCATGCGCTCGGTGCCCGTCAGGACGTGCTCTCCGCAGTCGGTGGCTGCGAGCAGGGCCGTCATGAAGCGCATGGCCGTTCCGGCGGCTCCGATGTCGATGGTCTGGGGCATGTCGCGCAGTGCGCGGATGATGACCTTCGTGTCGTCGCAGTCGCTCAGATTGTCGGGCAGCAGGCAGCCTCCAGAGAGGGCGCAGATAATGAGTGCCCGGTTTGAGATGCTCTTCGATGCGGGCAGGGTGATGTCGGCTCGCAGCCGCTCGGGAGCCGTAATCTGGTATGTCGTCATGTCGTTTCGTGTTCTTTAGATGATGCAAATGTAATGAAAACTTGCGACATGACCAAATCTGGCGTGCTAAAATATCTTATCATGTCGAAGGTTGAGTCGTCGCATGGCTTGTAATTTATTTTACATCGTGCCCGCGGGCTGGAGTAAAGCGGTGCTTTTCGGCTCGAGAAGCGGTCCTTTTCGATCCGAAAAGCGGCACTTCTCGAGCCGAGAAGCACCGCTTTCTTGCCGGTTGCTTTGCATCCGTCTGTATTACAGGCGATTGTGTATTTGCACTGCCTTGTTGTGAATTTATTTTACAATTGCGACTGCCGGACAGTCTTTCGCTCACACCTTGTCGAGCGCCTGTGCGAGGTCGTCGATGAGGTCGTCGATGTGCTCAGTGCCGATGGAGAGGCGCACGGAGGCGGGGGTGATGTGCTGCTGGCGGAGCTCCTCGGGCGTCATCTGCGAGTGGGTCGTCGTGTAGGGATGGATGACGAGGCTCTTCACGTCGGCCACGTTGGCCAGCAGCGAGAAGATCTTGAGGGCATCGCAGAAGCGCCAGGCCTCCTTCTCGCCGCCCTTCACCTCGAAGGTGAAGATCGATCCGCCGCCCTGCGGATAGTATTTCTCGTAGAGGGCATGGTCGGGATGGTCGGGCAGCGAGGGATGGTTGACCCGCTCCACCTTGGGATGGTTAGCCAGGAACTCGACCACGCGCAGGGCGTTGCTCACGTGGCGCTCCACGCGCAGCGAGAGCGTCTCGAGTCCCTGCAGCAGGATCCAGGCGTTGAAGGGCGAGATGGCAGCGCCCGTGTCGCGCAGGATGACGGCACGGATGCGCGTCACGAAGGCGGCCGGTCCGGCCACGTCGGCGAAGACGGCGCCATGGTACGACGGGTCGGGCTTGGCCAGCGTCGGATACTTGTCGGCATACTCCTTCCATGGGAACGTGCCGCCGTCGACGATGACGCCGCCGAGGCTGGAGCCGTGGCCGCCGATGAACTTCGTGGCGGAGTGGACCACGATGTCGGCGCCGTGCTCGATGGGGCGTATGAGGTAGGGCGTGCCGAACGTGTTGTCGATGATGAAGGGGATGCCGTGGCGATGGGCCACGCGGGCGACGGCCTCGATGTCGGTGACGTCGCTGTTGGGATTGCCGAACGTCTCGGCGTAGATGGCCTTCGTATTGGGCTGGATAGCAGCCTCGAGGGCCTCGAGGTCGTTGACGTTGACGATGGTGTTGGTGATGCCCTGCGTCGTCAGCGTGTGGGTGATGAGATTGAACGAACCGCCGTAGAGGTTGTCGGCTGCCACGATGTGGTCTCCCGCCTGGCAGATGTTCTGCAAGGCATAGGTGACGGCAGCGGCGCCCGAGGCCACGGCCAGTGCGGCCACGCCACCCTCGAGTGCGGCTACGCGCTGCTCGAAGACGTCCTGGGTCGAGTTGGTCAGCCGGCCGTAGATGTTGCCCGGATCGCGCAGGGCGAAGCGGTCGGCGGCATGCTGTGAATTACGGAACACGTAGCTGGTGGTCTGATAGATGGGCACGGCGCGGGCGTCGGTCGTCGGGTCGGGCTGTTCCTGTCCTACGTGCAGTTGAAGGGTCTCGAAGTGAAGTTTTTTCTGTGCCATATCTTTGAAGTTTTATTGGTTGGTTTCCGGGTGCAAAATTACGAATTTTAGAATTATCTGCCAAATATTTTTGTAAATTCGGAAAAAATAGCTAACTTTGCCGCGAATCGTAAAATATCCGTCTGCCTGCGGCCCCGATGCGGCCCCTGCGCAGAATTTTATTCCAAGCCCGACGTATGGAACAACTCGACCAAACCGACCTGCGGATCCTCCGCACCCTGCAAAACGACGCAAAACTGACCACCAAGGAGCTGGCAGCGGCCGTCAACCTGACCCCGACGCCCGTCTTCGAGCGCCAGAAACGCCTGGAGCGACAGGGATTCATCCGCCGCTACGTGGCCGTCCTCGACGCCGAAAAGCTCGAACGCGGGCTCATCGTCTTCTGCCACGTGAAACTGCGCCACATGAACCGCGACATCGCCTCCGACTTCGAGCGGCGCATCAAGGACATCGCCGAAGTGACGGAGTGCTACAACACGAGCGGCAACTTCGATTATTTATTAAAGGTACATGCGCGCGACATGAAGCAGTATCAGGAGTTCGTGCTCAACAAGCTCGGGGCCATCGAGTCGCTCGGGTCGCTCGAGAGCACCTTCGTCATGAGCGAGGTGAAGCATACGTACGGCATCAATATCTGAGACGAGTGTGCATAATTATCCGCACGAGCTATCATTTTTGTAAGTTTTTTCGGATTTTCCTTTGCAGGTTGTGAGTTTTTTTGTAACTTCGCGCCCTACAAGACTTAATTAACAAAAAAAGATCAGAGGGTAACAATGAAGCAAAAGACTTGCAAATGGAGAACGCTGGCCGTGCTGATGGCTGTCTTCAGCAGCGTGGCCGCCATGGGGCAACAGCCGTCGCCGGCTGACGACACCAACTGGATGAAGGCGCTGACCAGCCGCATCACCTTCAACGGCTATGCACAGGCGGGATGGGCCTGGCAGGATGCCGGCGGGGTGAGGACGAACAGCTACAACCTGAAGCGCACGCTGCTCTGGGCCAAGGCCCGCATCACCGACCGATGGTCGTTCCTGTTCATGCACGACTTCTCGAGCGTCGTCCAGGAGTTCTACACCGACTACCGCCTCACGCGCGACCGCTCGCTGAGCGTCCGCTTCGGACAGTTCAAACACTCTTATACCATGGAGAACCCCCTCTCGCCGACCGCCCTCGAGCTCATCGACGTCTATTCGCAGGCCGTGCTCTACCTGGCAGGCGAGGGCCCTGACCCCCTGAACGGCGTCAACTACGGCCGCGACCAGGGCCTGATGGTCTATGGCGACCTGCTGCGGGGCAAGCTGCACTATGAGCTGGCGCTGATGAGCGGACAGGGCATCAACCGCCGTGACCAGAACAATCAGAAAGACTTCATCGCCAAACTCGAGGTGCGACCCCTTGACGGACTGCGCATCGGCGGCTCGGGCTACGTCGGCACGGGCTGCGCCGTCGGCACGGCCGCATGGAACCCCGCCATCGGGGTGGGCGACAACTATCGTCGCAACCGCTATGCCGTCGGCGCGGAATATAAGACGGCGGCCTATGCCGGCAGCCAATTCAAGGAGGCCCGGCCGGCCAGCATCCGCGCCGAATGGCTCGGCGGACAGGACGGCGACGTGGGCTCGCGCGGCGGCTACGTGACGGTCTGCGTGCCCGTTGTCGACGCCCTCGACGTGGTGGCGAGCGGCGAGACCTTCGACCGCAACACGACCACCGACGGCTGGGACCAGACCAACCTGACCGTCGGACTGCAGTACTGGTTCTACAAGAAGTGCCGGCTGCAACTGCAATACACCCGCTGCCTCTGTGGCGACAATATTACCACCAACGACTACAACTGGCTGCAGGCGCAGGTGCAAGTGGCGTTTTGAGCCCCTCCCGGCCTTCCCAAAGGGGAGGAGGGCCTGCGGGGCTTGATGACAGATGTTTTTGAATTTTCAATATGGTGCCTCCATGAAGCCCGTGAGGCACTCCTCCCCTTCGGGGAGGTCGGGAGAGGCTTATGATTATTAAGGTAGCACTGACGATCATCTTCCTGGCCGTGATGATCGGCGTGGGCGTCTATACGCGCAAACAGGCCAGCAGTGTCGACGGATTCGTGCTCGGCGGACGCGCCGTGGGCCCATGGCTGACGGCCTTCGCCTATGGCACCTCCTATTTCTCGGCCGTCGTCTTCGTCGGCTATGCCGGGCAGTTCGGATGGAAGTACGGCCTGTCGTCCACATGGATCGGCATTGGCAACGCCGTCATCGGATCGCTCCTGGCGTGGCTCGTGCTGGGACGTCGCACCAAGCTGATGACGCAGCACATCGAGAGCCGCACGATGCCCGACTTCTTCGGCACACGCTATGCCGACCAGGGCCTGCGCGTGACGGCCTCCGTCATCGCCTTCGTCTTCCTCATCCCCTACACGGCGGGCGTCTACAAAGGCATCTCGACGCTCTTCGAGATGGGCTTCGGCATCCCCTATGAGTATTGTGTCGTCATCATGGCCGCACTGACGGCCGTCTACGTCATCCTCGGCGGTTACAAGGCGACGGCGGTGAACGACTTTATTCAGGGCATCATCATGCTCTTTGGCATCGTGGCCGTCATCGTCGCCGTGCTGAATGTCCAGGGCGGACTGGCGGCTGCCGTCGGCAAGCTGGCCGAGCTGCCGGCCGACGACCATCCGACGGTGAACGGCGGCTTCGCGACGCTCTTCGGTCCTGACCCGTGGAATCTGCTCGGCGTCGTCATCCTGACGTCGTTCGGCACGTGGGGACTGCCGCAGATGGTCGGCAAGTTCTATTCCATCACCGACGAGAGTGCCATCCGGCGCGGCACGGTCATCTCGACGCTCTTCGCCCTCGTCGTCGCCGGCGGATGCTATTTCCTCGGGGGATTCGGACGACTGTTCGGCATGCCGCCCGTGCTGCCTAACGGCCGGCTGGCCTTCGACTCCATCGTGCCCTCGATGCTCGTCACGCTGCCCGACGTGCTCATCGCCCTCGTCGTGCTGCTGGTGCTGTCGGCCAGCATGTCGACGCTGGCCTCGCTCGTGCTCACCTCGTCGAGCACGATGACGCTCGACCTCATCTATCGCGACAAGCAGTCGCTGCCGGGCGAGGTGGAGGAGGGAACGATCGACGACATCGTCTCAGAAAAGATAGAGCACCGCAAGGTCGTCGTCATGCGCGTGCTCATCATGTTCTTCATAGCCATCTCGCTGCTCATAGCGCTCAACCCGCCGACGTTCATCGCACAGCTCATGGGCATCTCGTGGGGCGCACTGGCCGGAGCCTTCCTGGCTCCCTTCATGCTCGGCCTCTATTGGCGCGGCGTGACGCCGGCTGCCGTCTGGGCTTGCTTCGTGTGGGGCGTGGGTCTGACCGTGGTCAACATGCTGCTGGGCAATCCCATCAACCCGATCAACTGCGGTGCCATCGCCATGGTGGGCGGATTCCCGGTGGTGTGGCTCGTCAGTCTCGTGACGAAGAAAATGCCACGGCGTCAGGTGGACCAGATTTTCGAGTGCTATCAGTAGGGGTAATGTCTTGGGAGTTTAGGAGTTTGGGAGTTTAGGAGTTTAGACGATAGTTTATAGCTATTGAATTTGGCTCAAGACTATCGTCTAAACTCCTAAACTCCCAAACTCCCAAACTCCCTAATTACTAAACTCCTAAACTCCAGTAGCTTTAATGTTCCGCCAGCTGAGGCTGCGCAATCTCCCGGCCACGGCAGAAGCGGTGGGCGATGTGGCGGTCGTCGCCGATGTAGATGAAGCGCTCCAGCCATGGCAGCAGCTCCAGGTCCATGGCAATGCCCTGGTTGTGATACTGGGCCGCATGGACGTGAACGTCGTTCATGGCCGGAATGAGCAGACGGTCGCCAAAGTCGGTCACCTCGGCATCGGGGCAGCCCAGCGCCTCGAGGCTGTCCGCCACTCCGCTGACGCGACCGTCGGCGCCGACGGCCACATAGCCGTTCTCGATCACCTCGAAGTGCTCACGCTGGGGTGTATGGATGATATGTGCTTTATATATTTTCATCGCTATTGTATATTGCGGAATTTGATGACGTGCTCGCGGATGACAGAGGACGGCTCGCCGGGCTGCATCTGCGACAGCTGGGTGAAGGGGACGGCCTGTATCTCGCCGTGTATGTCGATGCCTTCAGAAACTTTCTGGGGCTGTGATTTACCAGACGTATCGCTGCATTTGTTGCTCATTCTATATATCCTATTTAGAATGAATACAAATAATCAGATTGGATTAGATGGATAAAGTAGGGCATCAATTAATCGCTTGAAACTATCATAAGCATTATCTATTGGAAGCCCTTTATAGAACAGCCAATCATAACCTTTTTTGAAATCGCCATTAAGATAGAATCGGGAAACGTTATCCCATTCTTGCATTTCAGTTCTGATGGACTTATAATTTGTTGCATACGTTGCGCCATAGATAAAATTCTTATCCTCAAAGCCTATCTGAACACAAATAGCATCTTGTTTGTCCTTGTAAGGAATTGCAATACCAGTAAAAATATACTGCCCAGGTTTGAAACCGCTTAGTATTGTGTATTCACCATAATCTGTTTCTAATTGTGAACAAATGTCTTTTACAATTTTGTAACTGTATTCTCTACGCATACGCTCTAGTTGATTAACGCAATCCCTTATTTCGTTAATCCTACCAGTGAGCAATCCTACATTGTAACCATTGTCGTTCTCTTTTAGCCCAAGTTCTTTATGAATATACTCTTCTATATTTTTATTCTCCATATTGTCTGAATCAGTTAATTTAAAAATCCTTTTGAGGAAATCTATGAACAAGAAACGTGAGTGTACGAAATACTCATCATCAATTACTTGTATATCATCTGATTCCAACCATCTGATAACACTATCTCTGAAACTTATGTTTCTGAATCTGTTCTCATATGTTTGCTGATATGATTTGTTCCATGAGACATTAGTCGGTCTATGCTCATCTGTACTTGGCATATAGACAATATATATTTGATTGTCAGTGAAACCAAACCTAGGTTCTTTTACGCCCTTGATATAATTGGTTATTTGATTTGGTTGTTCTATCGCATCCCAAATTTTATTTTCAATTATAATTGCGTATTTACTTTTTTCATATATGAGAATATCTATTCTCTTTAAGTCCTTGACTTCCGTTTCCGTTTCGATAATGGGCTTATCTATGTTTGATGCGAAAGAGTCACCAAAGCAAAACTTAATAAAACTCTCCAATACAGAATATCGTCCATTCGATTTTTGTTTTAGGAACCCTGCAAATATACTGCTTATATTTGGTTCCATGAGTGAAGAATTAAGAAGGGCATTAAAATGATAGGGTCTATTTTCTTCAACTTCCTTTCTAACAAGCTGTATATCTTCGTACATTTTCAGCACGTCTTTTAATACATGAACCTTCGCACGATTAATGACTGTCGTTTCTTCTAATGGTGCTTCCATAGTCCAATACTTGTAATCATCAATATAGAGGTAAGGGTGATTATATTTTCCCCACTTCTCTATAACCCCATATTGTCTTTGCATTTTCACAAAATATTCAAACTCTTCTTCAGATAAAGAACACTTGTCCTTAACTATATACTCATGCGGAGCAAATGGCATCGTCTTTGCAAACGTCCATTGGCAACGTTCAATTATCTGACGTAAATAGAATTTGTTTATTCGTTCGTCCATACCTTATATTATAATACCCCAATACACATTTAAAATCCTCTCTCCGCCCAGTCGCCGCGGTCGAGGTTGCGATAGCCGATGGCCTCGGCGATGTGCATTGCTTCCACCTTTTCGCTGCCGGCGAGGTCGGCGATGGTGCGGGCGACTTTGAGAATGCGGCTGTAGGCACGGGCGGAGAGCTTCAGACGCTCCATGGCCATGCGGAGCATGTCGAGCGAGGCGGCGTCGGGCTCGGCATATTGGTGAATCATGCGTTCGGTCATCTGGGCATTGCAATGGATACCTTTGAAATCCTTGAAACGAGTCTCTTGGATTTGCCGTGCATGAATCACTCGCTCCCGTATCTTTTCACTGGACTCCCCCGGCTGCATCTGCGAGAGCTGGGCGAAGGGGACGGCCTGGATTTCGCAATGGATGTCGATGCGGTCGAGTAGGGGACCGCTGATTTTGTTCATGTAGCGCTGAATCTGGCCGGGGGTGCAGACGCAGTGGTGCGTCGGGTCGCCGTAGTAGCCGCAGGGGCAGGGGTTCATCGAGGCGACGAACATGAAGGATGCGGGATAGTCGATGGAGTACTTGGCGCGGCTGATGGTGATGCGGCGGTCCTCCAGGGGCTGTCGGAGCACTTCGAGGACGGAGCGGTTGAACTCGGGCAGCTCGTCGCAGAAGAGCACGCCGTTGTGTGCCAGGGAGATTTCGCCGGGCTGGGGATTGGCACCGCCGCCGACGAGAGCCACCTGCGAGATGGTGTGGTGGGGCGAGCGGAAGGGGCGCTGCGAGATGAGGCTGGTGTCGCGCGAGAGCTTGCCGGCGACGGAGTGGATCTGCGTGGTCTCGAGGCTCTCGCTGAGCGACAGCGGTGGCAGGATGCTTGGCAGCCGTTTGGCCATCATGGACTTGCCGCTGCCCGGCGGACCGATCATGATGAGGTTATGCCCGCCAGCGGCCGCCACCTCCAGGGCGCGCTTGACGTTCTCCTGGCCGCGCACGTCGGAGAAGTCGAAGTCGTAGTGGCTTTGCTGTTCATAGAATTCGCGCCGTGTGTCGATAAAGGTGGCTTCGTAGGACTCGCCGTTGAGAAACCTGGCCACGTCGACGATCGACTCCATGCCATAGACCTTCAGGTTGTTGACCACGGCGGCCTCGCGGACGTTCTGGATGGGGACGATGAGGCCCTTGAACTTGTCGGCACGGGCTTTGATGGCGATGGGCAGCGCACCGCGTATGGGCTGCAGGCGTCCGTCGAGACCTATCTCGCCGACGAGCATGTAGCCGTCGAGCAAATCGATGCCGACCATGCCGCTGGCAGCCAGGATGGCCATGGCGAGCGGCAGGTCGTAGCTGCTGCCCTCCTTGCGGATGTCGGCCGGCGCCATGTTGATTGTGATGTCGGCCGACGGGAATCGGAATCCTGTGTTGCTGAAAGCCGCACGGATGCGGTCGATGCTCTCGCGGACGGCTGTGTCAGCCAGTCCCGACATGTGCAGGTTCGTGCCGTGAGCAATGCTCACCTCGACTGTCACGGTCGTAGCTTCGAGACCCATGACAGCAGCGCAATAGGTCTTTACCAACATAAGCTTGCTGATTTATTTTAGAAGGTCTTCAATCTTGGCGCGAAGATCCTGGCCCGACAGGTTCCGGCCGACGATGTTTCCGCTCTTGTCGGTGACGATGTTGTCGCCGACGGTCGTCATGCCGAACTTGGCCAGCAGGGGCGACTGCCATAGCTCGCCGTCGCAGATGTTGGGCCATGTGATGCTGTCGCGCTCGAGCGTCGAGCGGCCTTCGGCGGGTGTGGCGTCGACGCAGATCGTGACGACCGACAGCTTGTTGCGGTTGTCCCTCTGCAGCTGCCGGATCTGCCGCAGGGTGTTTTGAGAGTCATAGTTCCACGAAGCCCACAGGTAGACGACGTTGACCGTCGCGTTGAGCTGTCGGTTTGTGATGGTGTCGCCCTTGGTGCTGACGGCCTTGAATTGTGGCAGACGGCCGCTGCTGCGCTGGTGGCGCAGGCTTCTCAGCTGCTGGTGGATGCGCACCAGGGGAATGTTGGTTGGCTTGGCTTTCAGTAGCGAGTCGCACAGTTCGAACGACTTCGCGTAGTCGGCCGACCCCGACATGAGGAAATAGCGGCGCAGCAGATAGACGGCGACGGGCGAGGCCGGCTTGTCGAGCATCAGCCGCTCGGCCTCGCTGACCACCTCGGGCGGCATCATGTCGCTGGTGCGCAGGCGGAATGAGGTCATCAGCTCGTTGTCCTTCGTGCCGCTGATCTCGGTCTCCTTCAGGTGCGAGACGTCGCCGTTGATTTCCACCTTGGCGCCCGGTGTGGCAAAAATGGGCACCTCTGAGAAATTCGGGAAGAGGAGCGAGTAGATGACCGTGTCGCGAACCATGCTGGCATACGTGAAGCGGCCGTCCTTCGCCATGATGGTGTCGACGGTGCCTTCGTCGAAGTTATAGAGATAGAACTCGCCCTGATTCAAGTTCTTGAAGCGACCCTCCAGTCGGAACTGTCCGCCGGAGTTGCCACACGAGACCAGAATCAGGGCGAGCGTTATGTAGCCTAATAGCTTGTTCATTCAGAGGCTTACTTGCTGACGTTCAGGAGCTCAAGGTCCTTGGCAGCATATTCTGCCAGCGAGGGATCCTTAGCCACGGCAGCCTTCAGGGCCTGGGCAGCAGCGCTGTTGTTGCCCTGGCGGGCGTTGACGATGGCCATCAGGTAGTCGGTGACGCCGTCAGCGTTCTTGACGTTCTTCAGCGTCTGGGCAGCAGCCTGATAGTTGTTGTTGAGCAGCTGGGCGAGGGCAGCCGAGTTGGTAGCCATCTTGCCGAAGTCCTGCTCAGCCTGGGCGAACTTGCCCTGAGCGAGGTGCAGGTTACCCAGCACCTCCTGCAGTCCGTTGGCGCCGTTGGCTTTGGCGATGTAGTTCTCTGCCGTCTGGGTGTCGCCCTGGAGCAGCGAGAGCAGGCCGAGGTTGGCGTTGGTCTCAGGCAGGTTCTTCACGTTGGCGGCCTTCTTCAGCCAGTTCATAGCCTCGTCGTAGTTGCCCTTGGCATACTCGATCATGGCGATGTTGTTGTAGGCGCGGGCGTCGTTAGGATAGATCTCGACGGCCTTCTTATAGGCGTTCTCAGCGTTGTTCAGGTCGTTGCCATAGAGGTTGCCGGCGTAGAGGAGCTCCTCGACGCTGAGCTGCTTGGCATCGCTGTTGAGCTGCTCCTTGATCTGGTTGTCATCGCGGCCGACGATCTCATAGTTGATCGTCATGCGCGAACGGCGCAGCTGGGGCAGGATGCCGTCAGCCAGCTCGCGGAATGCGCTCGAGATGCTCTTGATCTGAGCCTCACGCTCCTCGGGATCCTGATACATGGAGAGAACGCGCAGGATGACGTCCTTGTCCTGGATGTCAGAAGCGGCGACGAGCTCCTGGAATCCCTCCCAGTCCTCGGCGGTGTACTTGGTGTCGAGGTTGGTGTCGACCTTAGCCTTCTTCAGCTCCTTCTTCACGTAGTCGGCAGCGACGTCCTGGCGCTTGCCGGCCAGACGCTCGTTGATGTCGTAGCCACCATCAGGCGAAGCATAAGCCGACACCTCGATGTTGTCGAGCTTCAGGCCTTCCTGGTCCTTGGCAATCTCGCCGAGCAGACGGACGAACTCCTGCACCGAGTTGTTCTGCAGCTCGCTCTTGCGCAGGTTAGCCTGGCCGATGAGGAACTTCACGTTGGCCTCCTGCTTGTTGTTGATGATGCGCTGGAAGGCGTCCTGAGCCTGGGCGGCCTGGGCGCTGGTCAGGGTGCGCTTGTAGAGCTCGCTCGTAGCGACGACACCCGTAGCCACCTTCACCTCAGGCACGCTGACCTGCTTCTTGCCAACCTTGGCGTCGAAGGTCAGGTAGAGGTCGCTCTGCTGCATCTCGGGCACATACTTGAAGTTGGTCTTCATGGCGTAGCGGCCGCCCACCTTGTACGAGATGGTCTGGTCGTTGCCCTGCACCTTCTCGCCCTGGAACGTGGCGCTCTGGCCCTTGACGGCCTGTCCGTTGAAGCGGAGCTCCGGCGTGACGGTGACGACGGCCTTCTTCTTCATATACTTTTCGGGGAACACACCGTTGATCGTAGCGGGCACCTCGCCCACCTGAGTCTCCAGCGGATTAGGATTGACGGTAAAGTTGTCTGCCGAGAGAGCACCCAGCTTTCCCGAGCACGATGTCAGTGCGATAGCAGCAGCCGACATCAAGAGAATCTGTTTTGTTTTCATAACGTTATTGAAAAAATGTTTTTAATTTTGATAGTCAAGTGCCTCGAGCGGGACTCGAACCCGCACAACCATTCCTGGTCAAGGGATTTTAAGTCCCTCGTGTCTACCATTCCACCATCGAGGCTGGTTGTCCTAAATAAAAAAGCGGTGCAAAGGTACTAAAAAGTTTGTACTTCGCAGTTGAACTATCGTGTTTAATTGTCGATAGTTTATAATTTTTAACAAAAGCAGGCGGCCGATAAAGGCTTTTCAGTTGTGGACGTAGAGGCGGCCGTCGGTGGCGTTGTAGCTGACGCCGCGATACTGGATGAGCAGGCGGTCGCCTTTCTTGCCGTTGCTGACGATGGTGCCGTCGTCGTTGTCCTGATTGTAGACGCGATGGCAGCGGGCGCACTCCAGGTAGCGGCCGTCGTCGGCCCACTGCAGGGGCGAGCGCGGAGCGCCCAGCTCGTCGAGACAGTTGGGGCACTGCAGGTCGTAGGCCTTCAGCCCGAAGAAGTTGCTGTGGCCGATGATGAGGCCTCGCGCGGCGCCCATGCTGGCGTAGGAGAGGCGCTCGTTGCCGATGGCGGTGCGCATGGGGAGGTCGACGTCGCTCTGTGCCCACGTGCCGTGGTTGGGGCGCAGCTTGAGGTGGACGACGCCCTGCTCCGTCTTCGGCTCGACGATACAGAACTCGCCAGGGTTGCTGACAGCCCTGGTGAGTGCGCTCGTGGGATAGATGTTGGTGAAGAACACGAAGTTGCAGGGATACTGCGTGTTATACTTCGTGTCAGCTTCGCAGGCGGCCATCAGCATGAACGTCAGGCAGACGCCGAGCCGCCTCAGCAATGGCTTATTCATAGGGAATCTTTGACAGTGCCTCGGCAATCTTCTCCAGACCCTCCTGCAGCGGACCGCTGACCATGCCCTTCAGCATGAAGGGGATGTCGGCGTCGACCGTCAGCTTCATCTTCGAGGCGTGCTCGTCGACGGGCAGCACCTGGATCCACACGTTGAAGGGCACGGGCGACTGCTGGCTGCCGAACTTGACGCACTTGGGCGCCTCGCGCTCCACGATCTGGACGGCTATCTGGCCCACCATGGGCGCGTTGACCGACACGGAGTCGCGGTTGAACGTGAAGTCGCCGACCTTGTCGGCCGGGATCTTGTCGCGCACGCGCTCCAGGTTGCTCAGGTCGCTGATGTGGCGATAGACGGCCTCCTGCGAGTAGGGTATCTGCTTGACGCTGCTTTCGTATTTGCTCATAGTCCTCTTATGCCTCCTCCTTTCTCCATTCTGCGGGGTTCCGGCGCCACTGGGCCAGCACCTCGATGTCGCTCTCCTTGATATATCCCGTCTGGGCGGCCTGGGCCAGCACGGCCTCGTAGTCGCTCAGGGTGAACAGCTGAACGCCGGCCTCGCGGAACGCCTCCTCGGCCACGGGGAAACCGTAGGTGAACGAGGCCACCATGCCGACCACCTCGACGCCATAGGCGCGCAGGGCGGCCACGGCCTTCAGCGAGCTGCCGCCCGTGGAGATGAGGTCCTCGACGACCACCACCTTGGCCCCTTTCTTGATCTCGCCCTCGATCTGGTTGCCCATGCCGTGGTCCTTCGGCTTCGGGCGCACGTAGCTGTAGGGCAGCCCCAGCTCGTCGGCCACGAGGGCCCCCTGTGCGATGGCGCCTGTGGCCACGCCGGCGACGGCCTCAGCCTCGGGGAAGTGCTCCTGTATGAGATGGCATAGCTCCAGCTTGACCAGCGAGCGCAGCCGTGGGAACGAGAGGGTCTTGCGGTTGTCGGTGTAGATGGGTGAGCGCCATCCGCTGGCCCACGTGAAGGGATTCTCGGGTTGCAGCTTGACGGCCTCCACCTCAAGCAGCTTCGATGCGAATAGTTTCTTGATGTTGTCCATGATGATAATATGGTTGAATCAGTCGTGCAAAGTTACTAAAAAGGATTAACATGGCCGACGAACCGCCTAAAGAATTAAGAAAAATTCATGATTCAGGCCAGCCGCGACGGCTGCACCACGGCCAGCGACAGGAGGCTGAGGCGCAGGCCCTCCACCTGGCAGAGCTGACGCCCGCAGGCCGTCATCGTCGAGCCCGTCGTGACGACGTCGTCGACGAGCAGCACGTGGCGGCCGCGCAAGGCGTCGGCCTGGGCGCTCAGGCGGAAGACGGCCTCCACGTTCTCGCGCCGCTCCTGGATGGTCATCTGCGTCTGGCTGGCGCTGAAGGCGACGCGGCGGACGGCCTTCCTGTTGACGGGGATGCCCGTCACCTCGGCGATGCCGCGACAGATCTCCAGACTCTGGTTGTACCCCCGCTGCCATTGGCGCCGCCGCGTCAGGGGGACGGGCACGAGCACGTCGATGCCCTCGAAGAATCCCTCGCGCTGGAACTGGCGGGCGGCGTAGGCGCCCATGCGGCGGGCCAGCCCCGGCTGCTGGTGATACTTCATGTCGTGGATCATGAGGGCCACGTCGGTCTTGCGGTGATAGAACATCAGGGCCGCCGCACGCTCCACCGTCAGCTGGCCCCAGAACAGGCGCGCCATCGGGTTGTCTGTGGGGTGGGCGGCATAGCCCGTGGCAGGCATGGCCAGCTGGCACGGGCCGCAGACGACTGACTCCGTCGGCGCCAGGCGCCGGCCGCAGAGGGCACACTGGCGCGGCGCGATGAGGTCGAACAGCTTACTCAGGTAACTCGCTTTCATCGTCGACGTCTATGCACTGCCGGATGATGTCCATCGTGAATCCGCGGCTCATCGCAAACTTGATCAGCTTCATCGTCAGCTCGTATTCGCTCGAAGCCTTCGTCGAGCGGCGCTTCTGACGCAGCATCGGGCGCAGGATGCCGACGTAGGTCTCGTCGTCGACGGCGTCGAGTGCCCGCTGGCTCGTCTCGCTGTCGATGTGCTTCATCCAGAGGGCCTGCTCCACCTTGCGCCGGCCCCATTTGTTATAGGTCACCTTGTCGCGCACGAAGGCCTGCGCATAGCGCTCGTCGTCGACATATTTCTCGCTGACGAGGCGCGCCATCACGCGCGCCTGCGCCTCCTCGTCGACGCCCCACTGGCGCATCTTCTCCAGCATCTCGTGCTGGCAGTGCTCGCTGCGGGCGCAGAGGGCGGTCAGCTTCTGGTAGGCTTGCTGTTCGGTTGTCTCTCGTTGGGTTTGCATGCTCTCGTCATTCTTTTCTTTCCGTATTGGTCGGCCCGCGTCTCAATGGCGGTCAAGCCGCAGCTGGCTAACAACGTCTCCAACTCGCTGGCATACAGCGGGTTGATTTCGAAGTAGAGGCATCCGCCCGGCCGCAGGGCCCCGACGGCATAGCGGGCGATGGCGTCGTAGAAGCACAGCGCGTCGTCGTCGGGCACGAAGAGGGCCGTGTGGGGCTCGTGGCTGACGACGTTGGGCGCCATCGCCGACTGCTCCGAACGGCAGATGTAGGGCGGATTGCTCACGATGACGTCCCAGCGCTCGTGGTCGGCGGGCGGACGGAGGGCGTCCTGCCTCGCGAGCGTCACGTCGACGCCTGTCCGGCGGGCGTTCCCGGCGGCCACGCTGAGGGCCTCCGTGCTGATGTCCCATGCCGTCAGTCGGGCCTCAGGCAGCTCCGCCGCCAGCGTGCAGGCGATGCAGCCGCTGCCCGTGCCGATGTCGAGCATGTCGCCGCGCTGATGCTCTGAGATGATCCACTGGCACAGCTCGAAAGTCTCGGGGCGGGGGATGAGCACGCCCGGCCCGACGCGAAACGTGCGCCCGCCAAACTCGGCCACGCCCAGCACGTACTGCACGGGCTCGCCCTCCGCCAGCCGCCGCCGGACGGCCTCGAGGGCGGAGTGGGGGAGCCGGTCGACGCGGTCGCAGAGGATGTCGGTCATCGTCAGACCGTAGCCCACCTCCATCACCATGCGTGCGATGGCCTTCGCCTCGCCCGCATCGTAGATGCTGCACAGTGGCTGCCAAAACTCGTTGTAGGTCATAACTACGTGCAAAGATAATTCTTTTTTTGCGTACGGCCAACATTTTCCGACGAAAAAAACTTTCCCGCTTTTCCCTCGGCCCGACGTCATCAAACTTACGTCACGTCGTGACCGCATGCCGTCACGACGTGATTTCATGCCGTCACGACGTGATCGCATGCCGTCACGACGTGACGAGAGTTTCCCGAAACGCTTTTTCTGCCCCTCGGGACGGGCGCCCGACGGGCCTTGCGGCGGCTGATGGTGGGAAAAAGTGAGGCCGGATTCTTTGCCGGCTCAGATTTTATTCGTAATTTTGTAGCGCAATAGTAGGAGGCGACGTGTCTCACGTCGCAACAAGCTGCTGGATTGCGACGTGAGACACGTCGCCTCCTGCTGCAAAGCGGTGTAATAACCATTAGTTAATAGAAGCCGATAAATATAAGAGGTATGATGACCATCGATGAACAATACATGCGGCGATGCCTGCAGCTGGCCGCCAACGGGCGGCAGGACGCTAAACCGAACCCTATGGTGGGGGCCGTGATCTGTCTGCCGGGACAGGACGGAAGGATTATCGGCGAGGGCTACCACGTGCGCTGCGGCGAGGGCCATGCCGAGGTGAACGCCTTCGCCTCGGTCAGGGCCGAGGATGAGCCGCTGCTCCGCGAGGCTACGATGTATGTCTCGCTCGAGCCCTGCTCGCACTACGGCAAGACGCCCCCTTGCGCCGACCTTATAATAAAGAAAGGTGTGCGGCGCGTCGTCGTCGGCTGCCAGGACGAGTTTGCCGAGGTGCAGGGCCGCGGCATCCGCAAGCTGCGCGACGCCGGCATCGACGTCATCGTCGGGGTGCTCGAACGGGAGTGCCGCGCGCTCAACCGGCGCTTCTTCACCTTCCATCGGCTGCACCGCCCTTACATCATCCTGAAATGGGCGCAGACGGCCAACGGATTCATCGACGACCACGGACGGGCGCTCGCTATCTCGTCGCCCTTCACGCAGATGCTCGCCCACAAGCTGAGGGCCGAGGAGGACGCCATCCTCGTAGGACGAGTCACCGACGAGCGCGAGCATCCGCAGCTCAGCGTGCGCCACTGGGCGGGGCCCTCGCCCAAGCGGATGGTCGTCGACCGCCAGCACCCGCTCGACCTGGAGAGCCTCTATCATCAGAATGTCCAGTCGCTCATCGTCGAGGGGGGCCGCAAGACGCTCGAGTCGTTCCTCGTCCAGGGACTGTGGGACGAGTTGCGCGTCGAGACCAACCTGAGCCTGACGGTCAGCGACGGCACGCGTGCCCCGCAGCTGCCCGCCACGGCCGTCGTCGCCGCCACGGCGCGCTATGGCGACAACAGCATCGTCAACTATCAGCGCCTCATGAAGTGACTTCATGAATCATTCAGATTAACTGGGGCTATACCGCGAAGCGGTCTTACAAAAACAAATCAAAACAAATAAAACAAATCTAAACAAAATTTATGAAGATGTTTTTACTTTGTTTTATTTGTTTTGATTTGTTTTTGTAAGACGCGAAGCATTTAATAAATCAATTCGTGTCATTCGTGTCATTCGTGGTAGAAAAAAAGCAGAGGGTATGCCAAGCAATTTGGCATACCCTCTGTCCTGTATGAATCGCCAGTCGGCGGCTGTGGATTATTTCCGTCCGAAGTCGGCAGGCACCTCGCCCCATTTCGATGTCTCCCACTTGACGATGGGGTTGCGATAGTCGTGCGTGCGCAGCCATGCCTCCGCCCGCTCGATGATCTGGTAGAGCGGCTCCGTCTGCGGCGTGCGCTCCAGCTTCGTCTTGCACTGCCGCTTGCGCACCCACAGGATGGCGTTGTAGGAGTCGGAGTAGATGGTCTTCTGCGGCAGGCCCCGCTGCCAGCAGAGGGCCAGGGCATGGACGATGGCCAGGAACTCGCCGATGTTGTTCGTGCCGCGCATGGGTCCGAAGTGGAACACACGGGCGCCCGTCTGCAGGTCGATGGCCTGATATTCCATCGGCCCGGGGTTGCCCGAGCAGGCCGCATCGACGGCCCACGCGTCGGCCGTCACCTCCATAGGCAGCGGCAGCACCGTGTCGTGCCGCCATTCCGGCGGATTTAAATTCTCAATTCCCACTTCTCACTTCTCACTTCTCACTTTTCACTTCTCACTTCCCCTACATTCTCTCCGGCACCTCGATGCCGAGCAGCGACATGCCGCAGCGGATGATCTTGGCCACGTTGCGGGCCAGAACGAGGCGCACCTGGCGCTTCTGGGCGTCGGGCTCGTTGAGGATCGAGTAGTCGTGATAGAACTGATTGAAGACCTTCGTCAGCTCATAGCAGTAGTTGGCGATGCCCGAGGGCGAGTAGTCCTTGCCGGCCTGCTCGACGGCGGCGGGAAATTCGTTCATCTTCTGGATGAGCTCGATCTCCTTGTCTGAAAGTGAGGAGTGAAGAGTGAAGAGTGAAGAATTTGCTGTCGCCACTTCATCTGCCGAAGGGACGGCGGCAGCAAATTTTTCACTTTTCACTATTACCTCTTCACTCTTCCTCAGGATCGAGCGGATGCGGGCGTAGGTGTACTGGATGAAGGGGCCGGTGTTGCCGTTGAAGTCAATCGACTCCTCGGGGTTGAACAGCATGTTCTTGCGGGCGTCGACCTTCAGGATGAAGTATTTCAGGGCGCCCATGCCGACGATGCGGGCTATCTCGCGGCGCTCCTCCTCAGTCATGTCGTCGAACTTGCCCAGCTCCATCGACGTGCGGTAGGCATCGTCGACCATCAGCTGCATCAGGTCGTCGGCGTCGACGACGGTGCCCTCGCGGCTCTTCATCTTGCCGTTGGGCAGCTCCACCATGCCGTAGCTGAAGTGCACCAGGTCCTTGCCCCACTTGAATCCCAGACGGTCGAGCAGCAGCGAGAGCACCTGGAAGTGATAGTTCTGCTCGTTGCCGACGACGTAGATCATCTGGTCGATGGGGTAGTCCTCGTAGCGCATCTCGGCCGTGCCGATGTCCTGCGTCATGTAGACAGAGGTGCCGTCGGAGCGCAGCAGCAGCTTCTGGTCGAGGCCGGCGTCGGTCAGGTCGGCCCAGACCGAACCATCATCCTTGCGGAAGAAAAGGCCCTTCTCCAGACCTTCCTCCACCTTGGCCTTGCCGCGCAGGTAGGTCTGCGACTCATAGTAGATCTTGTCGAACGAGACGCCCATGCGGCGGTAGGTCTCGTCGAAGCCGGCGTAGACCCACGAGTTCATCGTCGCCCACAGCTGGCGCACCTCCTTGTCGCCCTGCTCCCACTTGACGAGCATCTGGTGGGCCTCCTTGATGAGCGGCGCCTCCTGCTTGGCCTGCTCCTCGTCCATGCCCTGGGCCACGAGCTGCTTCACCTCCTCGCGGTAGTGCTTGTCGAAGAGCACGTAGTAGTCGCCGATGAGGTGGTCGCCCTTCTTGCCGCTGGACTCGGGCGTCTCGCCGTTGCCCCA
>OCTW011492838.1_pt1 | contig 58203 bp, 49 predicted proteins | sample 1539671 | NCBI WGS metagenome assembly OCTW01 (sample SAMN02144230, study PRJEB22623) | gut metagenome | biome: sheep rumen | host: Ovis aries | place: New Zealand | reverse complement strand
GTTACAATGAATGAAGAGGCGTTGTTTGGCCCGAGTCATTCCCACATACAACTTGCGAAGTCTCTCATCGTTGTCGGCTTTCTCGTTGTTGAGAAGCATATAGACCGTGTCGAACTCGCGGCCTTTCGATTTATGGATGGTTGACACGAAAATCGTTTGCCGCCCCTCGCCACAGAAATCCTCCAGATTCGACTCGAAAACAAAATCCATCAGGTCGCTACGGTATTTGATGCGGTTCGCGTGCTCGAAAACCGTGAAAAACTCTTTCATATAATCGATGCAAGTGCCTTCCTTATAGGTGGTTAGTGTTTTTTGCTTGGCTTGTTCCCAACATTCGTCCTTGATGACGGGCGAAGTGTTGTCAGTGTTGACGTTTTTGAGGAAACAACACACTTCGGCCAAATTGATGAACCTGAACCCTTCGGCAGACTGAATCAGTTTGGCGTTGAGGCCTTTTTTCTTCAGCAGACCGACGATGCAAGCTGCCTCGTCGTTGGTGTTGGTCAGCACGCAAGCCCGCTCATTTCGATACGTGTTTATTACCTGATTGACAAGCGGAATCTCCAAGTTAGGCGATTGGTATTCCGTGATTTGCACTATTCCTGAAAGGTTTTGCACCGCCACACAAGGAAGCGTTTTCATCCGTCGCGAAATCCTTTTGGCAAATTGGTTGGAGAAATCGACAATGGCTTTCGCGCTACGGTAGTTTTCGGTCATTTCGTATTTCTTGGCCTTCATTTCGTCTATGAACGACTGCATGTATCGGCTGTCAGATCCTCGGAACTGGTATATGTTTTGGTCGTCGTCGCCCACGGCAATCACGCGCATTTCCTCGTTGTTCTTCATCAAGGCGCGAACAAGGGCATACTCGTCCTTGTCCATGTCTTGCGCCTCGTCGATGACGAGGACTGCACGGTTGATGCGGCCTTGCTCGGCCTCTCCGTTTTCGATCATTGCCACCGCACGTTGCACCACATCCTTGGCATCTTCAAGGTTGCCGACTTTGCCCAAAAGGTCGAAACAGAATGCATGGAATGTCTTGATTTCCACGAAGGAAGCCGCGCCTCCGATAAGTTCGATCAAACGTTGTTTGAACTCGGTGGCCGCCGCTCGCGAGAAGGTCAGCATCAGCAGTTGCTCGTGCTTGACGTCCTCCATCAGCAGAAGTGAAGCCAATTTATGGACCAACACCCGTGTCTTTCCACTCCCAGGACCGGCTGCAACCACAATGTATTTCGACAGCTTGTCGTCGATGATTTCGCGTTGCTTGGACGAGAGCATTCCAAATAACTGCTTGTATTTTTCAGGCGAGATATTGCGCTCGATTTCCTGCAAACGCTCTCCTTTGAAATACTTGGAAATGAACTTCTTATAGTCGAGCTGGAAATAATCCTGCACATATTGCAAGGCCGCATCGTAATCCCTAACCATAATGTTGGCATATTCCCCAACGATGTGGATTTGCTGCTTCCGCTGCTTGTAGAACTCGTCCAAGCGTCTGTAATCGTTTTGGTTGTAACGGAACTTCATTTCCTTCAGCCGATGCACTTCCATCGCGTTGTAAACCACCAAGAAACCGCCCTCCAATTTCAAGGCACCAATTTTCGAGAGATAAAGCAAAGCGTCCTCCATCTCGTCCAAATGACAGGTTTCTTCGGTTTGGAACAATGCCGTTTTTTGATATTCGTTGAAATCCTTAAGTAGCGAAGTGACAGAGAATTGCACTATGGCACCGGCGTTTTCTTGCGCGTTGGGCTTTTCGATTGCCAAAGTATAGAGCCTATCAATGACGAAGCGGCAAATCGCCAGGCGATGGTCACTGTTCTGCAAGGTGGGCTCAAGGTCTTGGGTCAGCGAGGCTCGAACCATGCCGCTTTGGGCATTCTCTTTTTTCTTGATATATGACTTTATGGTGAGGAAAAACAGCAGTGTCCTGATGTCCTTGATTGAGCTTTTGATTCCACTTTGCATCGCTTTCTCGTTCAGCGATTTATATGAGAAATCGGTTTCCTCAAAAGCCAAAGATTCAAGGACGAACCGCTCCAATTTGGAGAACCGCTCAAATATTTGTTTCGACTTGTTCTGCGAATGCTCGATGTAGGCCGACATGTCTTGCGAATCAGCCAAAATTCCTTCTTGTCGCATCAGGTTCACGGAGGTGATGACCCTTTCCTTGGTCAGTCCCAGCAGGTCGGCAAGGTAATCCACCCGCGACTCAGCATCGTCGTCAACGGCGGTGGCCCTACTTTTGCTCGAAATCAACGACTTGATGATTCGCGCCGAGTCTTGTTGCTCTTGCTCGTTAGAAAACAGCGGCGACTGTTCGATGCGTCGGCGCGCCTCGTCCATGTTTTTCACCATGATGCCCGTGGCGAAAACGTGAGGCACATTGTTGCCTCGACTCACATATCCAGCATCCTCCAAGGCGGCAATGGCGGTGCGCACACGGGTTTCGATGTCGGAAACTTCGTCGCTCCATCCCGCCTGCCGTGCAATCTCCAATGCAGAACAGCAAACATGTTTTCGTTGTTGCGTGAAGTCCTTGATGGCTTTCCAAACTTGTTGTATCTCACTGATGCTCAGCTTGGTTTGGTTCAAAAGGATGAAATGCTTGTCCAAGTCGTGGTCGCTGTAAAGCACATAGCATTTGGCATTGGTTTGCGGGTCGCGACCGGCACGGCCTGCCTCTTGCACATAGTTTTCCAACGAATCGGAAATGTCGTAGTGGATCACGAGGCCAACATCCTTTTTGTCGACACCCATTCCGAAAGCGGAAGTGGCAATCATGGCCTGCACCCGATTACCGATGAAATCATTTTGGTTCGCAATCTTGTCGTTGGGGTCCATCTTCCCGTTGAATGGCAAGGCTGGGATGCCGTCGCGGGTCAGTTTTTGTGCCAACTCGACCGATTTCCTTGTGCGCGAAACGTAAACGATGGTGGGACACGGATTGCCCAACATCAAATTGCGGAGCGTATTGTATTTTTCCTCCTCTGTCTCGGCGTAAATGACTGAATAATGCAGGTTTTTTCGTGCTGATGAAGATGCAAACAACCTCAAGTCAAGGTTGAGTTTCCGCTTGAAATAATCGCAAATGTCGGTAATTACCTTCTGCTTTGCCGTGGCCGTGAAACACGAGACGGGAATGGGCATCTTCGTGTTTTTTGTTTCCTGCAACTTTCGGATGAAATCGCCGATGTATAGGTAATCGACGCGAAAATCCTGCCCCCAAGCCGAAAAGCAATGCGCCTCATCAATGACAAAACGCACTACGTTTCTGGAAACCAACAATTTCTCTATCGTTTTTGAACGTAGCATTTCGGGTGAGATGTAGAGCAAAGATGCACTTCCGTTGGCCACTCTTTCAAAAGCATCGGCGCGGCTGACGGGGTCGAGCAGCCCGTTGATGGTCACGGCATCGGTGATGCCACGCTCGGCCAAGTTGTCGACTTGGTCTTTCATCAGCGACTGCAAGGGCGAAATCACCACGGTAAGTCCGTGCACCGCCCGACCCGACATGATGGCAGGCAATTGGAAGGTCAGCGACTTGCCGCCGCCTGTCGGGAAAATAGTCAGCAACGAATGACCATTCACAGCGGCCTGCACTGCCATTTCTTGCATCGGCTCGCCGTCGAAGGTGCGGAACTCGTTGTAGCCGAACACGTTTTGAAGCCCCGTGTGAATGTCCAACTTGTCCTTGCAATAAATGCAATGTTCGTCATGGCAAGGCGTGTTACACAGCAGTTTCAGCACATTTTCGATGTTGGGGAAATTGCGCATCAACCATGGTGGGGTAATCGATGCACCATCGTTGGTTGAAATCAAGGCCAAGGCGTAAGCAAGTTCGATAGGGTATTTCTTAATAACCAAATCTATGCGGCTGTGGCTACAAATCTTTCCGTGAAATACTTGAAACACATGTGTTTCCAGATTGCCAAATGTGGTTTTGAAGCCGATATAATCAAAAAAGCCTGCAAACTCCTCTTTGTCGTTTAGCAGGCTGTAGAATATCGTTTTAAGGTCGTCGGGAAGCGCGTTGAAGGCATTTACTTCATCGTAGAACAAGTCGCGGGCTTTAAGGCTGTCGTTCAGCGGGTTGTTCAGTTCTTCGGTTTGCAGTTTGTCGTCTTTCAGCAGCTTGTGATAGGGGCGCTTTGGGAAGAGCAATGGTGACAGATAGAGCGTGTCGATGGCTTTTTTACGCTGAATGTCAGGAATATCGGCCAAATACTTCAAGTCATGATGAATGATGTTGTGACCACACAGGTACTCAGCGTTTGCAATGAACTTCACAAAATCCTGCCTCGAAGTGGAATGAAGCTCATTTTCAGGCTCTTTGAACGCGCCAAAGTCGTGAATCTTCTTGTCGTTCAGTCCCACTTCAAGGTCGATGAAAGCGATGCCAGACATTATTCGTACAAAAACTAGAAAGACAATGATAATTGTTCAGGTTCACCGTAAGGAGCGGCTTTTTCGGCAACAAAAGAACATAGGGTTTCATCCGTATCATAAGCTACAGTTGTTTGTAGGGTTGAACCTTCAATGTCAACTGGAGTTGCTCCCATACTTATCAATGTGGAATTAGCGCATTTTTCCTTGTTTGAGGGTTGGCGAACAAATATCTTTCGCCCTTTTTTCAGGCCATCGCAAACGCCAGCCCAAGTACCACCTTTATCATTGGATTGGGCGACATATATTTCCGAAGCCAACCCATAAATGATGGAATTCCGTGCCATTGCCAAGTCAACTGCCCATGGCGATTTGGGATGAAACACACTTAACACCAAGACATCACCTTCTATGATTTGTTTGTAGTATTTTTTCATTCCACTGGCAAACGTGGCAATACCTTGTGGCAAAACGATAATGCTTTGTCCCTTGTAATTCAGTGCAGAGTCAAGTGCTTGCTTGTCAACGCCTTTGGCAAAACCGCTCACCACGACCTTATACTCTAACGAAGCTTTTTTCGCTACATTGTCCGTAAATTGCAAAGCCGTGTCGTTGGCATTTCTTGAACCGACAATTGCCATGGCCTTTTCTTGCAGTATCTGCTTGTTGCCTTTGGTATAGAGAACAATCGGAGCATTGTATTTCAAGTTAGCCTTTAGTGTTGGTGAATATTCACCCGAAATTATTGGAATGATGTTATAACCTTGATTTAAGAGTTCTTCAACCAAAAAAGCATAGTTCGCCAACTCGTTTTTTGCTTGTGTCAACAACTCGTACTCCCCTTGCTTAAGTTCCATCCCCAGAAAACTCTCTGATTCAAAGAAATCTGCAATGGTCTTGCCAAGATTGAAGCAATAGACGATGATTTCGTTTTTTCGTTTTGTCCAAATTTGAGGGGTGTGCGTTAAGGCAACCCAATATGTCAGCTCATTTTCCATCATAATCAAATATCTCCTCCTACGGTTTTTGCAATGGCAATGGGTACAATGGTTTCTGCTCCCATAGTTGTTAATAGTTTTCCAATTTCTTTCATTGTGGCTCCGCTGTCAAAAATGTCGTCCAACAAAAGGATCCTCTTCCCGTTAACCTCTTCTGGTGACAAATATGAAAAAGCATCTTTGACATTGTCCTGTTTCAACCATCCATTTTGATATACTTTTTGTTCACTTGTCTGTCTGACTTTCACCAGTTTATGTGAAATGGGCACTTTGATGGCAGATGCGAACTTGGCAGCAAAATTCTTGACGAGGTCGCCCGAATGAGTCGGCGGGACGTACAACACCCAATCGAATCTTGCGTTGTCAAAAGTCTTGTGGAACGCCTTTAAGGTGAGCCGCAACAAAAAATCGGGGAAGTCGCCTCCGTTTTCATACTTTGAACGATGCAAGGCATTTCCGACATTCGAAACGCCATAGTAGGAAGCGGCGACTCCGTTCACAATGTTGCTGTTTCTTGACTCAACATCCAAAACGGGAAAGTATGATTCTCTGAAATCGGATAGTTTGTCTCGCCAAAAACCAGTTACTGTGACAGTCAGTTTGTTTAAATTAGTGTTGTCGCAATTGGAATAGTTCACGTTATTGTCATCATCCAAAAACTCACACAAGTATTGCATTCGCGGCTTGGTTGTATTGACATAACCCACCATAGCATCCAAATCCTTCAGTTTGGCGATTCTCAGATCTTCAAAAGATTGGGTGTCCAATTCTCTGGCACCGAACTGATATTCCAACACTTTACTTTTACCATTCACCACTTCTTTGGCTATTCCTTGGTCGATCAAATCGGCTTTAATAACTCGAATTTGTGTTTGTTTCAAATTCGTCGCCTTCATCAAACCCTTTTCGCCAAGTGGTTCTTGTTTTAATGCTTCGATGGCTTTCAAATACTTTTCTTTTGAAGGTCTTGCACCGTCAATAAAGGCTTTTGGCAATTCGTAATCTTCTTCTATACCGTTTTCGTCTTTCTGTTCGTTGTAGAACAGAATAATTGTAGTTGGCTTTCCATCTCTTCCGGCGCGACCGATTTCCTGATAATAATGGATGGGAGACGCCGGGATTTGGGTGTGGATAATAAAGCGGATATCGGGCTTGTCGATACCCATTCCCAAGGCATTGGTGGAAACAACGCATTTGTACCTGTTTTGCATCAATCCGTTTTCGACATCTTTCCTTGTATCTGCATCATGTCCTGCATTATAGTTGATTGCATTTATGCCATTGTAAACCAACCATTTTGCATAAACCTCTGTATTGACCCGAGTTCCCGTATAAATCAATCCCGTTCCTTCAATACGGTTTAGGTTTTGTGCCAACCAGACTAATTTTTCATCTTCTGAATGGACTTTTATCACATACAAATTGAAATTATCACGGACAAGCTGGCCTCTGATTGTTGTCAACCGGCCTCCGATCTGATGTTCAATATCTTGCTGAACTCGTTTTGTGGCAGTTGCTGTTGTGGCCAATACGGGAAGGCTTTGGGGCAACAACTTCACCAAATTGATGATACGGCGGAAAGCCGGACGGAAATCATGACCCCAAACGGAAATGGTGTGGGCTTCATCGATTACCACCATGGACAAGTTCATCTTTCGGGTTGCTTCAATCCACTCGCTGTTTTCTTGGCGTTCTGGCGCTATATAAAGGATTTTGACTTTGCCATCGAGTGCGTCTTGAATGGCAGCGGAATTTTCCTCCACCGATTGCTCAGAATTGATGTATCGAGCAGAAATGCCTTTACCGTTCAGGGCTTTCACCTGATCTCTCATCAAAGCTATCAAAGGCGAAAAAATAACCGTAATGCCCTCAAATTGAGTGGCTGGGAACTGGTAACACAGCGATTTGCCAAAACCAGTCCGCTGGATCATCAGTATTCGCTCGCCATTGAGAATGCGTTGAACAGCCTCCCATTGTTCGTTATAAAAATGGTCGATGCCAAAAATGCTTTTCAATCTTTTTTCGTAGTCAAACCTATTCATAACCCAACCAAAACATAATAATTTGCAAAAATAATAAATTACTTATAACAACTGCATATTCAACTGGTTTATTTCATTTGGTATTCAAAACAATCACCACAATCTCAGGACGTGTGCCCAACCTGAAGGGGATGCTTCCGCCCAAGCCTTCGCTCACGAAAAGGCGCTGGCTGTCCTCGGTATAGAGCCCTCCCCATTCGGGATACATCCACTTGGCTGGCGACCATCGGCCCAATTTCACCTGCGCGGCGTGGGTGTGTCCCGAAAGCATGAGTGGAATATCGGTGTCGGGCAGCACTTCCATGCGCCAGTGCGAGGGGTCGTGCGAAAGCAGGATGGTGAAAACACCTTCGGGGATGTCAGCGATGGCCTTTTTCAGGTCGCCAATTTCGGGGAAAGGCGGCTTGCCTGTGTTTTCAACGCCAGCGATGGCAATCTGGGCCTCGTTTCTTCGGATGATGCGATTGGCGTTGAGCAAAACATCCCAGCCCATACGCCGCTCAGCATCAACCACTTTCCGCGACTCTTGCCTGAGGTCGACGGGGCGTTCCTTCATCCCGTAGAAGCAGTAGTCGTGGTTGCCGAGGACGGAAAGAACGCCGTCCTTGGCCTTCAACTGCGACAAAACCGTCTCAAAAGGTGCGGTTTCGTTCGCCGAAAGGTTGACCAAATCGCCCGTGAAGACAATCAGGTCGGGGTTTTCGGCATTCGTGCGGTGCACCACCTTTTCGAGGAATGCGGTACGCTGACCATGCGTCCCGACATGCAAGTCGGAGAGTTGCACGATTTTGTAGCCGTCAAATTCTTTCGGCAAGTCGGCAAACTGTAATTCCACTTGCTTGACGGTCAGCGTTTTCCATCCGACAAGCAGGCCATAAAGCGCAACCAAGGCGATGAGGCTGCCCAAAACGAGACCCATTCCGTTGGCGATGCCCGTGGCGCGAGGCCATGCGACACCCGCCAATTTGCCGAGCAGCGAGCAGACCACAAGGGCAATCTGCGGCAGCGTGACGCAAAGCAAAATGCCCGTGACGGCCATCATCTTCGTAGCGCCGAAACCGCCAAAACGGGCAGAGGCGAACAAACCCAACGCTGCCAAGGCAGGCAACCACAGCAACAAATGGGCCCACCATGCCGCACCGCGCATCAAGGCAAGCGAGACGTAGAGGTCGGGCAGAAGGAAGAAAAGCACGATAAGGATGATGAAAACGGCCATGTCTTATAGGATTTTTCGTTGACAGTAAGATTCTTAAAACCTGTAGACCAGCAACCCTTTGAGGGTCCAATCGTGGAAAACGCCTCTGAAACCGAGGTCTTCAACATAATTAGGGATGTTCATTTGGGCGAGGTCTAAGGCATCGCGGCTACGGAAAAAGAACCTGTTATAGGTGAATTGGCTTGAAAAATAGAAACGTCCGAAATTCATGCCGAGTGCCGCGCTGCCGACATAGTTGGGCATTGGATAGCATAGGATCTTGGAGACCTTCTCTCCACTATGATGGCTATCAACGTATTCGTATGATGTGGTTTTCAGATAGTTGAATACTGTCAGCACGGGCATGGCGGTCAAGTTGATGGTAAGGTTGCGAAGCCCTTCGTCGCGTGGTCCGGTGGGGTCTTTGTGCCAAAGAACAAAGTTGACCGAATAGCCTCCGCCCACCGAAACCTGCATGGTGGAGAAGCAATCAATCAGGTTATAGGAATCCCAGACGGCCTCAGGCGAGTTGTAGAGGCTGCCTTGCATGTAACGTGCCGTGAGCATCCATGAGCCCGCAGTGTGGCGTTGCACAAAGCCGACCTTGTAGGCGGCAGGGTAGGCGAAACGCTTGTTGTTGAAGACGTAGCAGCCATCAATTGCGAAACTTTTCAGCATAGCCACCTCGTCGGTGGTGATTTCGTGATGGAAATAGTCGGCATCTCCCTCTTGGCCAACGGTCAGGGCAGAGCGGAAGAAATTGCTGATATTGAAATAGTTTAACTTAACACCCCACGACTTTCCGATGATATTGAACGCAAAGGCGCTTTTTTTCCATGCGCTGTGTGGCCCGACTTCCAATCCATAGCCCAACCTGACATTGCCATAGCCCACTTCAAGACCGACTTTCTTGCAAAGGTTTTCCGTAAGGGCATAGCTCGAAACGCCTTCCAAACCTCCATTTTCATCGTCCAACTTGAAGTTGACATCCACGTCGAAGCCGGCTTTCTGTCCCGTCGAGAACAGGCCCAGCGAAAAGCAGGGTAGGGGACGGTAGATATAGGCCGTGTCGATGGTTCCAGGCTTGGTGACGAAATCGTTGACGCGACTCCAAAAAGTGATTTCCTGGGCTTGGACTGCATTCATGACGAACATAGCGGCAAACAGAACAAACAGCTTCTTCATGTCAGCGGTTTTGCCGCAAAAATAGGGATTTCCGTGACACGCAAGGAAGGTCGGCGGAAAAAACGCATTTTGTGAAATTCTATCCGTGATTTGTGAAATCGTCAGATGGATTTATTGTCGTTATTTTGCAGCGTCAATCAACAAAGTCACAAAACGATGAAAACGAAACAATTCCTTATCGCTGCGATTGCCCTACTGATGGCAACGGGCAGTAACGCGCAAAACGCCAATTATCAATCAAACACAAATAAAATGAGCAAATCAATCGTCATCTTTTTCTCCCACGCTGGAGACAACTATTCGGTAGGAAACATCGAAGTGGGCAATACGAAGATCGTGGCCGACTACATCAGCGAAATCAAGGGCGCCGACCAGTTTGAGATCGTCACCCACAAATACGACGGCATGGCCTATATGCCCCTCATCGAGCTGGCCAAGGCCGAGGCCAACAACGGCGAGCTTCCGCCTTACGAAGGCATGGCTCCCGACCTGAGCCAGTACGACACCGTCTTCATCGGCGGTCCCGTGTGGTGGGGTACCTACCCGCAGGTGATGTTCACCTTGTTTAAAGACATCAACCTCGACGGCAAGACGGTCGTTCCTTTCACCACCCACGAAGGCAGCGGTTTGGCTTCTTGCGTGAGCGACGTGAAGAAAGCCTTCCCGAAAGCCAACGTCACCAAGGGATTCAGCATCTACGGCCATGAGGTGCGTGGCGGCAAGGCCAAGGTGGAAAAGTGGCTGAAGACACTGTAATCTTCATAAAATCATATTTTTGCACGGAAGCGGGTTTCTGTTGCTCCGTTTGCCATTTTTGTGTACTTTTGCAGCAAGTTTCATACCAAAACAAAATCGTAGCTGATCTTACCAATCAAAACGACAACGATATGACCCACATGGAGAAATGTAACAACATATAAACAATCAACAATCAACGAAATGAAACAACCCATCAAGACAACAGAAGCCATCTTCCCGATGCCCGTTTTGCTCGTGGCTACTTACAATGAAGACGGCACCATCGACGTGATGAACGCCGCTTGGGGCACCATGCTCGACCGCGAGCGCGTGGCCCTGAACCTGACCGAAACCCACCGCACGGTGGAAAACATCAAGCGCCGCAAGGGCTTTGTGGTCCACATCGCCGATGCGCCCCACATGGTCGAAGCCGACTGGTTTGGTGTCGTCTCAGGCAAGAACGAGAAAGACAAGTTCGCCAAGACCGGCCTCACCGCCACCAAGTCCAACCTGGTTGATGCGCCCATCATCAACGAGCTGCCCATCGCCATGGAATGTGAGTTCATCGAGTACCAAAGCGATGACACAGGATTGGGTGTCATCGGCAAGGTGCTGCAAACCTCGGTTGAGGCCGACAAGATGAAGGACGGCAAGGTAGACATCGAAGCACTGCAAGCCATCACCTTCGACCCTTATACGCATGGCTACTACCAAGTGACGAAGCGCGTTGGCGACGCCTTCAAAGACGGCTTGAAACTGAAAGGATGAGAGAACAAAATCAGCCGAGAGGAATATTTCCCCTCGGCTGTTTGGTTTGTAGAGACGTCACAGTGTGGCGTCTCTACAATTGATTGATGTTTACGGCAAATCATTCAAAATCTGGCCGCCTTCGTATTGCACACCGTCCCATTCGCCGCCGTCTTCGAGCCACACGTTGCCGTGGCCGCAATTGACGAAAGTGTTGTTGCTGTGGGTGATGCGGTCAAACAGCTCCACGCCGTCCAAGGTGATGCCGTAGTACAGGCTCTTGCCGATGGTGCAGTTGGTGAGCGTCAGGCGCGAGCCGTCGTAGATGCAAAGACAGCCGCCGTGGAAGTAGGCATCGTCCTCACCGCAGTTGAGGATCTGGCAATGGTTCATCACCGAGGCCTCTTTGGTGCTGTGATACTTGATGCCCAGCCAGTAGCTGTTCTCGTCTTCCATGCCACGGAAGATGATGGGCTTGTCGGCAGTGCCATCGGCGATTAGAGTGACAGCAGCTTGCATATCGACATTCTGTCCGCTCTTGAAGTACATCTGTGTGCCTGGCTCGATGGTGAGCTTGAAGCCGCCCTCAATCCAAAGGCCGCTCTCCATATAATAAGGTATGGGCATGGCTTTCAGCGTGGTATGTTGCTCCATGTTGATGTCGCGGCACAGTGCGTCGATGAAGTTGTGGCCGTTGCTCTCGAAGGCGTTGTTGGCGTTCAGGTCGAGGAGGCCAATCCAGTCTTCGCTCACGATGGGGTATTGGGCGCAGTTCTTGATGGTGTTGCCTTCGAAAGCCAAGAAGCGGGTTTCATATTCCACGTCGATGCCATAGCCGAGCGAGCCGTCGATGGTGCAGTTTTTCATCGACACCTTGGCGCCTTGCAGGTCAATCACGGCGTTCCACACATAATCGTCGGAGCCGCCACGGATGAATTCGACATACTCCCAAACGTTGTCGGCGCGTTTCGAGTTGACGCGGATTTGCTCCCACGAGCCGTTGTTGGGGTTGTTGGCCGGCCCCACGAATTTGATGGGTTTGTCAGCCGTACCCACCATGCGCAGGCCCGCGTTTTCACCCACTTCGATGGCGCCATTCGTGCCAGTGAACATGATGGTCACACCAGGCTCGATGGTGAGGAGGGCGTTGCCGTTGATGACCACCCTGCCGTCAACGATGTAGTCCACGGGCAGGCCGAGGTCGGGCCAAGTGGTGTTGGCGTCGATGTTGCCGCTGAACTCGGTCGGGTCGGTGGTTCCGCCGCCGCCACCACCTCCGCCGCTGCCGAAGGTAACGGTCACGATGTAAGAGGCTTGCGAGCCATCTTCAGCAGTCACGATGTAAGTGACGGGGTTGGTGAAGTCCATCGGAATGCCCGATGCGGGATTGACCGTGGCCTTTTCCGACACGGTGATGATGGGAATCATCGAGGTGACAGCCGTTCCCTCGGGTACGGTGGCCACGATGGTCTTGGCACTTTCGGTGATGACGGCTTGCACCGACGGTGAGACAAAAGCGAACGACAAGATTTTCTTTTCGCTGCTATCCTTCTTTTGGCAACCTGCAAGCAAAACAGTGATTGCCAACATGATAGACAAAATTCTTGAAATTTTCTTCATAGCTGTTGAATTTTAAGGTTAGTCATTGCAAAAGTAGAGGGTTCAACAATTTGCGTCAACTCCCCAAATGGGGGTATTTTGCGCTGTTTGAGCAAATTAATCGTCCCTTTTGGAAATTCTTGGCAAATAATGTCTACTTTTGTGCCATGTTGAAGTACATTTCAAATACCTTATTAATATGGTTTCTGCTTTTCTGTTCGGTGGCTTCGGCGCAGTATTCCGACCACCGCAACCGGAAAACCGACTCGTTGGAAAGGGTGCTCGAAAGCGGCAAGATGCCCAATGACGAAGCCTTGATGCGGGCTTATCTCGACTTGATGTGGGGCTATTTGCAGACCGATGGGGAAAAATCGGAACGATATGCCCAAAAAGCCGTGGAGCTTTCCTACAAGATGGATGCCTTGAATGCCCGTGTCGATGCCTTGCGTATCATGGGCTTAAACCATTATGGCCGTGACGATTACGAGAAAGCCATCGCTTTTTACAACGAGGCTTTGGCGGCGACCGAGTTGATGAAAGGCGACAAACGCTACTCGGAGAAAGACATCGACGACAACCTGAGTTCACTTTACGGCTCCATCGCCAACGTCTACAACATGCAGGACAAGGCGCAGTTAGCAATCCATTACTATCAGTTGGCCTTGCCGATTTTCGAGAAATACCGTTGGATGGAGTCGACGGCGATACTCTATCACAATGTGGCTGAGCTATATAACAGCATGGGCAATGCAGAAGAGGCCGAGCTCAACGAATTAAAGTCGTTGGAAGCGGCCCGTGCCTCCGGCGATTCGCTGTTGATAGCCATGCCGCAAAAGGTTTTGGCGAAGCTGTATTTGGGTCGGGACGACATAGCGAAGGCCGAGGAAGCCGTGCAATATTGTTACGACTATTACGGTCGTCACAAAGCCGAGGAGAGCGATAGCTATATTGTCACCCTCGTGACCATGGCTCGCATACAACTTAATCATTACCAAGATGTTGAAAAGGCGGAAACTTTAGTCAACGAGGCGTTGGAGTGCGTCACGGAGGAGACGTGGTCGGAGACGGCGGGCGATGCTCACAACGCCGTTTGCGAAATCGCGATGGAACGCAAGCAATGGCGCAAAGCCGAGGAATACGCTTGGAAGGCCATCAATGCAGGGGAGGAGGAGACCTACAACGATTTGGGCAGCTATGTCTATTTGACCCAAATCTATGCGGAATTAGGTGAGACACAAAAGGTTAAGGAGTGCGCAGCCAAGATATTCAACGGCATGGAGGCGTTTGCCACGGCCAACTACCAGTCGAGCCTGTCGCAAATGGAGGTGCTTTACGAAACGGAGAAGAAACAGGCGGCTATCGAGCAGTTGGAAAAAGAAAAACGTTGGTTTACAACGGGTTCTGTTCTTGTCGGTTGCATCTTGCTTTTGCTTGTGCTGTTGTTTTTCCTGCTATGGCGCAATGTGCGGCAAAGCAAGAAAAACGCGGTGGTGAAGGCCAAACTCGATGGCGAGTTGGCCGAGCGCGTCCGCATTGCCCGCGACCTCCACGACCGCATGGGCGGCCTCTTGACGGCGGTAAAACAGAACGTAATCCCTGAAAGCCAGGCTTCCAAGCTGACCGATGAGGCCATCCGCGAAATGCGCAACGTGGCCCACCACCTTTTGCCCGACGCGTTGCAACGCTATGGACTGAAAACGGCCTTGTCCGATTTCTGCCACACATTGAAAAAAGTCAATTTTGCGTTTTATGGCGACGATAGACAGGTTGAAAACGAAGAAGTTATCTATTGCATCGTGCATGAATTGGTCAACAATGCGGTGAAAAGTTCGGGCGCGGAACATATCAATGTGCAACTTGTTGTGAATGAAGAAGCCACGACCATTAATGTGAGCGACAATGGCAACGGGCAAATCTACCTCGAAAGCGATGGCTCTGGGTTGCGAAACATCCGCGAAAGGTTGGAAGCCATCGGCGGTAGGATGGACATTTATTCCAAACCCGACGAAGGCACTGAAATCAACATCGAAATCCCGAAAAATCACTTGTGATTTTGTCTCTAATTCCCCTGTTTTTCAGTAGATAAAAACAAAATAATCTCAAATTCTCTAATTCTTGATAAAAAAGAAATGACAACCTTGTTAATCGCCGACGACCACCGCATCGTGACGGATGGCCTGACCAAGATAATCAATGAAAACGCAGACACTCAAGTGCTTGGAGTGGCATCGACTTTGGCCGAACTTACTGAGTTGCTGCCAAATCTAAGGCCTGATGTGTTGCTTTTGGACGTGGCCCTGCCTGACGGCGACGGCATTGATGCCATCCCACAGTTGCGACAGCTGCAACCCGACTTGCGAATCATCGTCTTGACCATGTTTGCCGAGGCTTCCGTCATCCATCGTGCCTTGCATAACGATGCCAATGGCTATTTGTTCAAAAGTGCAGGCGCCGATGAACTGCTTGGAGCCATCGAAGCGGTTGCCTCTGGCGAGCAATTTCTGTGCGATGAGGCGCGGCACATCCTTTGCGAAGAAAAGGAAACGCCCGCCACTTTGACGATGCGCGAGCGTGAAATCTTGACTTTGCTTGCCGACGGCTGCACAATGAAGGGCATTGCCGACCGTTTGTGCCTCGCTTTCGAGACAGTGCACAGCTACACGAAAAACTTGCGGCAGAAAATGGGTTGCAACAACACGGCTTCGTTGGTGCGCACAGCCATCGAACGTCACCTAATATGAGTAGAGACGCGCCATGGCACGTCTCTACAAGTCGTCAATTCTTCCCGATTTTAATTCCTTTTCCACCCGAGCCGTTGCTGCCCGAGCTGGAATTGCCGCTGTCGCTTTTTCCGCCACCGAGCTTGATTCCCGACGATGTTTTTCCGCCACCCGAAGAACTATTGGAGGAGCCGCTTTTGTTCATCTTATAGCCGGCGGCCTCGGCCATCTGCTTGATATGGGCAGCGCGTTTCTGGGTGTTGGGGTGGCTCGACATCAGCTCGGCTATCTTGCTCGATGAGCCGCTGTTGCCTTCAAGGCTGACCAACACATTCAGCGCGTGATACATGGCGTATGGGTCGACGCCATTGGTGATGCAAAACTGGAAAGCAGTCTCGTCGGCTTGGGTCTCTTGCTTGCGCGAATAGGCGTTTTGTGCCAATTGCTGGCCGAGGTCGCCAATGAAGCCTTGCGAGATGGCACCCGCCGTTTGGCTGTAGGCGGCAATGCCATAACGGGCGGCCACTACCAAATAGGCGGCACGGTAGGCGTCGCGCACATCCTTATTAATAAGGTGGCCCAACTCGTGGCCGATGACGGCAAACACCTCGTCGTCGTTCATCACATCCATCAGGCCGGTGTAGACGCGCACCGAACCGTCGCCACTGGCAAAGGCGTTCACCGTATTCGACTGATACACTTTGTAGTTGAGGTCCAAGTCGCTGATGTTCTTGAAACGCGCCATGATGCGGTCGAGACGTTTCGTGTAGTCGTTGCTTGCTGGCAAAATCGTGTTTTGTCCATCGGATTCCACCATGTACTGACTGCACAACTGCTTGATTTGCGAGTCGCTGATGGTCAGGGCTTGCAAAGCGGCTGCACCGGCATTGGCGGCGGCGCTTTGGTCCACCACCTTCATTGAGGCGCAGCTGGTCATCATCATTACGATCACTGCACCGATAATTGCTAATTTCTTCATATTGAGTAGGTTTTAATTTTGACTTAGGACTTAGGACACGGGACTTCGTGACGCGGGACTGCGAGACATTAGCCCATGGTAATCCTTTAATCGTGCAAAAATAGTGCTTAATGTCGGAATTTTTTTCAAAAAAGTGCATTTTTTTCTTGCATGTTCCAAAATTAATGTATCTTTGCAGCATCAAAATAATATCAAAATAATATCATCTATGGAAACAAAAGAATTTGAATTCAAGGGACTTGCGATGAACGGATTCGTCGCTTTGTTTATCGAAATCGCCCTCGTGGCATTGTGCATTTGGGGCTTAGTGGCTTCTGCAAACAACGAAACCGCGCCCATCCTGCCCATCATCGGCCTGCTTTTGGCCTGCATCCTGCCCATCGGCTTCCGCAAGTTGGAGCCTAACGAGGCCATGGTGATGCTGTTTTTCGGCAAGTACAAAGGCACCTTCACCAAGACGGGCTTCCACTGGGTCAACTTCCTGATGACCTCCAAGAAGGTCTCGCTCCGCGCCCGCAACCTCAACCCTGACAACATCAAGGTGAACGACAAGACGGGCAACCCCATCATGATTGGCCAGATTTTGGTCTGGAAGCTGAAGGACACCTACAAGGCCATGTTCGAAATCGACTCGCAAACGATGGCTGGCGGTGGCTCGGGCACGGCACCCGTGTCGGTGTCGAGCCGCATGAGGGCTTTCGAGAGCTTCATCCAGGTGCAGAGTGACGCCGCCTTGCGCGAGGTGGCGGGCATGTATGCCTACGACGAAAACGAGGCCGAAACCGGCGAGCTGACGTTGCGCTCGGGCGGCTCCGAAATCAACGAGGTGCTGTTGGCCAAGCTGAACGAGCGTCTGACGATGTCGGGCCTCGAAGTGCTTGAGGCGAGAATCAACTATTTGGCCTATTCGCCTGAGATTGCCGCCGTCATGCTGCGTCGCCAGCAGGCTGCCGCCATCATCTCGGCCCGCGAGAAGATCGTGGAAGGCGCGGTCTCGATGGTCAAGATGGCCTTGGACAAGCTGAAGGACGATGGCGTTGTCGAACTCGACGAGGAACGCAAGGCCGCCATGGTGAGCAACCTCATGGTGGTGCTCTGCGCCGACGAGTCGGCCCAGCCGGTGGTCAACACAGGGTCGTTGTATTAATATTGTGTGTAGAGACGCAAAATTTTGCGTCTCTACAATTTAAACACCATAAAAACAAAAAAAATGGAAAAAGATGCAATCATCATTCTGCTCATGGGCGTTCTGTCCATCGCAATGGCAATTTTCGGAAAAATCCGACCCGATATTATATATCGTTCATGGCGTGGCGTTGAAATCAAACCCGAAGGCCAAAGGTTAGGCTTTGTCATGCTCTTGCTTTTCGGCATTATGATTATCTTGGTTTCTATCGTAATGAGCATCCCACAGTGGCAAGACTATGGTGGCACCATCGCCGTTACTGTCGTTATGGCGATGACCATAATCATGCTTCTCTTCTATTGGAAAATCATGTTGAGCCAAAATGAAAGATGGAGGACCCTCGGCTTAGTGGCAGTTTTGCTCCTCTCAGTGGCGTTAATTGCTTTGAATGTATATTATTGGCATATTACATTGAACTAAACCTGTATGGCCGCTTTAATCGTATATACTCTCTTCGGCCTGATTCCCATTTATCAAGCCTTCCTGGTCAAGCGGAATCCGATGAAAATTCGGTTTTTTAGGAAAATGAAGGCGTTGCAGCCCGACGCCGAATTGGATCCAAGGCTGCAACAGCTCTATTTCGTCAACTATCTGATCACTGGAATCTTGTGGATGTTGACGGGCTTGATTGGTTGGCTCTTTGGGATGAAACTCACCTACGTCATGTTTGCTTTGGCCATAATTGGAGGAATTACTGTCTTTGTCGCAAAATGGCGAATTATGGGTGAAACCCCGAAATGGCATTTGGTTATGTTGGCATTGGCAGTAGTGTTGGTGATTGTATATCACATCTGGCTGGTCAAAGACAGCAAAGTGGAAGTGCTTCCTGATACCTTTGCCGTTGAGGGTGACTATGGTATCGAAATGCCTTATCAAGCCATTGATTCCGTGTTTATTGTCGAGGCATTGCCTGCAGTGAAGTATTGCAAAGATGGCTACAGCGTTTTCGGAAACAAAAAAGGTGAGTTTCGCCTGAAAGACGGCTCTGATGCCAAGTTTTACCTGCTAGGCAAACAGCCACCATATTTGAAGATGTACACGCACGGCGGTCTCGTTTTCGTCAACCGAAAGACGACGGCTGAGACCGAGCAACTTATAGAGGAATTGAAACCCAAAATTGGAGAAAAGTTCATCGAATGAAATCTGCCGAAAGGCACAACATCAAAATTAAGTATTATGGAATTCTTTGATTATATGATTATTGGGACGGGGGTGCTGCTGATAGTGGCAGGTTGGCTCTGCTACCGTTTCCCGAACATGATCAATCCCTACGGAAGCATGTCGGACGAGCGCAAAGCCCTTGTGGACATCGAAGGCCTGAAGCGGGCCACGGCCATCATCCTCACCATCATGGGACTGTTGATTATCACTGCGGATGTGCTTCATATTTTCAATGTGATTGACGTGGAGGTGGCTTCGTGGTTGTTTTCAGGTTCGATCCTGGTTATGATTATTCCCATAATCATTGCCATGAAGAAATACAACGGTTTCGGGCGCGACAAGACGGGCGAAGGCGTTCACGGCCCAAGACTCGAAAAGGCTCCTAAAATCGCTTTGGTCACCCTCGGTTTGGCGATGGCTTTCGTTGTGGTCATCATTGCCATGAGCAGCCGTCCGCAACAGATTATGGTGGACGAGGATTCGGTCAAAATTTCGGGTATGTACGGCAGGGAAATCCCTGTTGCCGACATCGTCTCGGTGGAATTGCTGGAAGCGTTGCCACATATCAAAATGCGCACCAACGGATCAAGCACGAGCAAGTATTCCAAAGGTCATTTCCTACTGGAAAATGGCGAAAAGTGTATGTTGTTCGTCCGCCACAAAATGCCGCCATACATCGAGATTCGCACTTCTGACAACCTGTATTACTTGAATGGAGCCACTGAGGGAGAAACCATGAGGCTGTTAGAGGCCTTAAAAGAAAAGGAGGTTTGGAAGTAATGGCAAAGGAAAAAGACAATAATACGAATACCAAGACCTTCCTACTCCGCGTGGACGCCGAGACGATGGAAGCCGTGGAGAAATGGGCCGCCGACGAGTTCCGCTCCGTCAACGGGCAGCTGCAATGGATTATCGCCGAGGCGCTGAAAAAGAGTGGGAGGAAAAAGAAATGAATAGAATATGTTTCTTGTTTTTGAAACAAATCGCAACAAATCTGAAATAAATAATGTTCCCCTAATGGGGAACTTGGGATAGACAATCTTATAAGCGACTTATAAACTTCAGTTATTATGTCAGAAACCTTGATTATTATCCTTGTAGTTCTCGCCTACATCATCCAGGCCTACGCAGGCGGAATGGTCGCCCGCAGCCGAGGCAAGTCGTTTTGGTTCTGGTTCGGCGTGTGCTTCCTTATCATCCCGCCGTTTGGCTGGATCCGCATGTTGATGGGCACACGCGATGACACTATGCCCTAATTCGTAACAATCCGCAGCGAAGCTGCAAAACAATTTGAAAAATTCGTTAAATTTGAAAAATTCGCCGTTATGAAAACACAAACAATCCTATTAGCCTTGTTATCATTCGCCGTTATTCGCGCACAAGCCCAAGTGGAAGGCTACTGGAAAGGCCAAATCGACCTTGGCGCACAAAAGATGGAAATGGGCTTCGATATCAAAGTGACCGAAAACGGCTTTGCCACCACCTTGGACGTACCGGCCCAAGGCGCGTTTGACGTGCCCGTCGACAAAACCGAGTTTCATCAAGGAAAACTTGACCTCCGCATGGACGCCATGAACGCCACCTATTCGGGCGAACTGAAAGGCTTAGTCATCGAAGGCTCGTTTACGCAACACGGGGTGTCGTTCCCGCTCAACCTCGAAAGGGCGGTGAAAGAAGCCAAACAAGCGCGTCCGCAGGACCCCAAGCCGCCGTTCAACTACAAGGCCGAGGAAGTGACCTTCGTCAACCCGAAAGAAGTCAACACCCTTGCCGGAACGCTGACGATTCCCGAAGGCGAAGGGCCTTTTTCCGCCGTGGTGCTCGTCTCGGGCAGCGGACAGCAGAACCGCGACGAGGAGCTGATGAACCATCGCCCGTTCTGGGTCGTTGCCGACTACCTTTCGCGCCGAGGCATAGCCGTGTTGCGCTACGACGACCGTGGCATGGGCGGCTCCACAGGCGAAGTGGTGGAAGCCACATCGATGGATTTTTCCTACGACGCCGAAGCCGCTTTCGATTTCCTTCGTAACCGCAAGGAAATCAACGCCTCGCAGGTGGGCATTTTGGGTCACAGCGAAGGCGGAATCATCAACTTCATGGTGACGGCGCGTCGGCCCGAAGTGGCGTTTCTCATTTCGTTGGCAGGTCCGGCGGTGAAAGGCATTGACGTCCTAAAGGAACAGCAAAAGGCCCTCCTTCGTGCGCAAGGCATGACGGAGGAAATGATACAATTCTCCGCCAACGCCAACGCCCAATTGTTCGACATCGTGGAAGCCTCGAAGGATAGGGTAGAGGCCGACAGCCTCATGCGCCAATTGGTGAAAGGCTGGGGCTACAACGAAGAACTGACCGAGCAAACCGTTGGCCAATTGACCTCCGCGTGGATGTATTATTTCCTGAAATACGACCCCACAGAGGCCATCCTCAAGACGAATTGCCCAGCCCTGTTGCTCAATGGCTCGAAGGACGTGCAAGTCATTGCTTCCCAAAACCTTCCAGCCTATCAAAAGCTCATCGACGAGAACGGCAAGACCAACCTCACCCTGCAAGAGCTCCCTAGCTTGAACCATCTTTTCCAGCATTGCGAGACGGGAGCGCCAGCGGAATACGCCACGATTGAGGAGACAATTTCCGAGGAAGTGTTGGAACGGATAGCGGAATTTGTGAAAGGAATTGAAAAATAATTCGTTAGGCCGCGTTTTGTTTCAAATTAATTCCTATCTTTGCAGCCCGATTCAAGCCACAATCCAGATTGATTGCAAAATCAGTGGTTTGAGTTGAAAATCAAAAGTTTAACCTCCTCGCGGGCGGATTTCTGGAACGCCAGCGGGTACAATTAAATCATCAAAACTAACATGGCAGAAAACGAAAACATCATCAACGAGGCTATGCCAGCAGAAGAAAAGCCGGTTGAAAAGAAACAAAGAACGCCCAGACCGAAGCCGGTTCCCGCCGCAGATTTCGACTGGACTTCGTCACACAAAAAGTTCGACAACTATTCAGAAGACGAACGCAAGAAACTCGAAGACAAGTATGCAGGCACAATGAACCAGATTGCCGACCACGAGGTCATCGAAGGCACTGTCGTCGCCATCACCGAGCGCGAAGTCGTGGTCAACATCGGGTTCAAGTCCGATGGTGTTATTCCGGTTGCTGAATTCCGCACCAACCCCAACCTGAAGGTGGGCGACAAGGTGGAGGTCTACGTTGAGAACCAAGAAGGTCCCAACGGCCAACTCATCCTCTCTCACAAGAAGGCCCAGCTGCTCAAGTCGTGGGATCGCGTCAACGAAGCCTACGAAAGCGGCGAGATCGTCAACGGTTATGTCAAGAGCCGCACCAAGGGTGGTCTCATCGTCGAAGTGTTCGGCCTCGAAGCCTTCCTGCCCGGCAGCCAAATCGACGTCAAGCCCATTCGCGACTACGACGTGTTTGTTAACAGCGTGATGGAATTCAAAGTCGTGAAGATCAACCAAGAGTTCAAGAACGTGGTTGTGTCTCACAAAGCCCTCATCGAAGACGAACTCGAAGCCCAGAAGGCCGAGATCATCAGCAAGCTCGAGAAGGGCCAGATCCTCGAAGGCGTGGTCAAGAACATCACCAGCTATGGCGTGTTCATCGACCTCGGTGGCGTCGACGGTCTCATCCACATCACCGACCTCAGCTGGGGCCGCATTACGCACCCCGAAGAGGTGGTCAAACTGGACGAGAAGATCAAGGTCGTCATCCTCGACTTCGACGACAACAAGAAACGTATCGCCTTGGGTCTCAAGCAGCTAACTCCCCATCCGTGGGATGCCCTCGATCCTAACCTCAAGGTGGGCGACACCGTCAAGGGTAAGGTTGTGGTCATTGCCGACTACGGTGCGTTCGTCGAGATCGCCCCTGGCGTTGAAGGCCTCATCCACGTGTCGGAAATGTCGTGGTCGCAGCACCTCCGCAGCGCCCAGGACTTCCTGAAGGTGGGCGACGAGGTGGAAGCCAAGGTCTTGACCCTCGACCGCGAAGAGCGTAAGATGAGCCTCGGCATGAAGCAGTTGATGCCCGACCCGTGGGCCAACATCGCCGAGCGTTATCCCATCGGCTCGAAGCACACCGCCACCGTGCGCAACTTCACCAACTTCGGCATCTTCGTCGAACTGGAAGAAGGCGTCGACGGCCTGATCCACATCAGCGACCTCAGCTGGTCGAAAAAGATCAAGCATCCGGCTGAATTCACCAAGGTTGGCGAGAGTATCGATGTCGTCGTTCTCGACGTCGACCAGGAGAACCGCCGCCTCAGCCTCGGCCACAAGCAACTCGAAGAGAATCCTTGGGACGTGTTCGAGACCGTCTTCACCGTCGGCTCGATGCACCAAGGCACCGTCATCAGCGCTTCCGACAAGGGCGTGGTGGTCAGCCTGCCCTACGGCGTGGAAGGCTTCTGCCCCAGCCGCTACATGAAGAAGGAAGACGGCACTAACGCCAAGGTTGACGACACCTTAGAGTTCCGCGTGCTTGAATTCAACAAGGACAGCAAGAAGATCATCCTCGCCCTGCCTAAGGTTGAGGAAGAGAAGGAAGCTCCTGCCAAGAGCGCAGAGGAAAAGGCTGCCGACAAGGCCGCCAAGCAAGCCAAGCGTACCGTGAAGCAAATCAATGACAACATTGAGCACAGCACCCTCGGCGACCTCGAAGTCTTAGCCGGTCTGAAGGAAAACCTTGAGAAGCAAGAGAAAGCCCAACAAGGCGAATAAATTCAGTTCCTGATAAAAAAATCTCGCTTCCGAAAGGAGGCGAGATTTTTTTTGTCGCTTCGCGTCATCGCGACATTATTTGTTCTTCACATAGTCATTCATCTTCGCCTTGCCCCAAATCACCTCCATGATTTGCAAGGACTCGTGAACGTCCATGTTGCCTCGGGCTTCGAGATTGCGTTGGATGAAGACACAATCAGTGAGCTCGGCGTTGTCGCACACGATGTCGCGGGCCAAGGCATCGCAGGTGGGCGCGCCGCAGATGCCACAGTCGGTCTGGGGCAGACGGGCACGGTATTCGTCGATTTTCTTCATCTTCTCCAAGGCCACGGCGATATTGTCGTCCAAGACGAGCATCGAGCGGGGATGGATTTCGCCCACTTTCATGTTGCGCATCAGATAGTTGCGCTCTTCGCCAAGCTCATGGTCTTTGGTTTGCTCGCCCTTGCGCTCACGGTCGGCAATCTTTCGGGCGCGACCAAACACACGCTCACAGATGAGAAAACGGTTGTCGCAAGTCAAGATGCCGCCTGGACAGCTTTGGTCGCAGGCTCGCAACTCAAGGAAGTCGACATCCTCAATCTCTTCGTTCTCCACCTTTTCCAAGAACTCAATGACGTTGTGGATTTCGTCGATGGAGTAGGAGTGTTGGGCATCGCTGAGGCGGCGCTCGCCATTGGTCAGTGAGGTCAAGACACCATCGGCGGAAAGCTGAGAAACAGGTAGCTTCACTTCCTTATAGGCCTTGCCTTGCTTCTTGATTTCATGGTAGACGCGATTATAGAGCGAATCCATGTTGATGACGCCATCGACGAGCGATTTCTCTTCGCCCACAGGGTTCTTCACAGCGGCGATCTTGGCCGCACAAGGCGTGATATAGAAGATGCCGATTTGGTCGTCCTTCAGTGCCATGTCTTCCTTGATCTTGCGGCGGATGTACATCGCCGTGATGTCGATGGGCGCACGCAAGGGAATGAGGTTCTCGGTCAAGCCGGGGAACTTCACCTGGATGAGGCGCACGATGGCCGGACAGAAGGTCGAGATGAGCGGCCTGATGTCGGGGTTCTCGGCGGCGTATTTCTTTTTTGCAGCCGTGTAAATCGGTATGGACGACTCCGTCTCGATGACATGCGTAAATCCTAATTCCTTGAGAATGCAGTAGATGCGCGACACTGTGATGTCGTTAGGGAACTGGCCGAAGAAGACTGCAGGAAGGAGTGCGACGCGGACGGGATAGTTGAAGATGTCCTCGAAGTCGTCCTGCTCGATGTAGATGGCGCGGGTAGGGCATACCTTGAAGCAGTTGCCGCAGTCGACGCAGCGGTCGGGCATCAGGACGGCCTTGCCGTCGCGCACACGAAGGGCCTCGGTGGGGCAGATTTTCATGCAATGCGAGCAGCCGATGCAGCTGTCTTCATCGATTTTCAGCGCGTGAAAGAAAGGAGTCTTTTCCATAGTTGTCAGTTGTTAGTTGTACCTATACGAAATTCACCTCCATCTCGACGGTGGTTCCCACGCCGACGGTGGATTGTACATTGAGTTTGTCGACGTTTTTCTGGATGTTAGGCAGTCCCATGCCCGCTCCGAAGCCCATGTTGCGAACCTCGGGCGAGGCCGTGGAGTTGCCTTCCTGCATGGCCCAATCGATGTCGGGGATGCCGGGGCCTTTGTCTTCCACCTTCAACACGATTTTGTCGGGCTCGATGTCGGCATAGATGGTGCCGCCGTAGGCATGTGCGATGGCGTTGACCTCGGCCTCGTAGAGGGCGACGACCACCCGTTTCACGATTTGCGGGCTGACGTTGAGCTGCTTCAAGGTCTTCTTGATGGCGCTCGATGCGGCTCCAGCGTTCACAAAGTCCGCTTCATATACTTTATATTCCAAGTGCATGGCGTATCGTTTTGGTTAGACATTGGTTAGAAAATGGGTTGCATCCCGTTTTGGAAGAGCAGTCCGCAGGCCTTGAACATGGAGAAGTCGCTTTCCATGACCACCATGCCTTCGTCCTCGGCCTCTTCAATCATCTCTTCGGTGGCTTTCTTTCGCCTGACGAGGACGATGATGTCGAGGTTGCCCATCTCGCAGGTGCGTATGGTCTGCATATTGCATAATCCCGTCAGAATCACGGGGTTGTAGTCGCCAAGGGTGAGCACATCGCTCATCAGGTCGGAGGCGAAGGCGGTTTCGTGTTCTTCGTCAAGTCGGTCTTCGCCGCAACGCACCTTGGCGTTCAAGAGTTCAGAAATCTCTCTGAGTTTCATTTTGCTATGTTGAATTGTTGGTTGTTTAATCGTTGATTATTTCTTTATTAATCCTATTATTTTTTCAATAAAAGATTCGGTAGTCGCAATTCTAGGTGCAGTATCTTGCTCTGTTGCATAATATGTACAATTATAGTCAGCCTTTTCGCGCATAGTCTGAAGTTGGGAATAGAACGCTCCATCTTCCTTTGAAAGTAATCCTGTCTTGACATAATGTTGATGCAGCATCACCACCGCACCTTGATGAGTTCCAACAGTGTGTCCATCGTTAATCAGCAAAGCACTAACAGCATGGAATGCAGCATAATACAATCTATTGGCAATGTTATCCCACAAACCTACTTGGCGCAGAATGTCAATTTCGGCAAAGGTTCTCCGAGATTTCTCAATCTCCAAACCAACAAGAGTCTTTCTTTCTTCATCATTTAAGCTCATATCAACACGATTTTATCTTGTTCAACATTCTTGTAATAAGGCAAAAAACTCATTGAATCCCATTCCTCTTGCGAATAGGTTTGCACACTAAAATACTCACCCAAATCAAATCCGACTTCCATAATTGGATAGGCAATATTTTGGAAATCAGTTGCTTCTTGCGGGCGATTGAGCAAAATGAGCAAATCCCAATCAGAGCCATCATGGTAATCGCCACGTGCCCGTGATCCATAAAGGTAAAGCCTCGCGTCCTCAGGAAGAACACGTCTGCCTATACGTTGGATTTGATGGAGAATGTCTGAATGGCCCATTGTTACACTCTATTTTGCCGCAAAAATAAGAAATTTTCTCCAAATCCGCTTGCTTTTCCGATTTCTTTGTATCTTTGCAGCGGTTCTTAGGCGGAATCCGTGCCGCCAACATAAAGGAACACGAAGCGTTATGCTCGTCTTGTTTGTAGAAACGTGAGAAATTTCTAAAAGGTAGCAAGAGAGTGTAATAGTTCACGCGTATAGGCGTGGGCTGTTTACAATTTTCTCTACCAAGGGTAATTCTCACGACCTCTACAAAAGAAAGGTATATCAGTGCCACGCTTCTTTTGTATAATTTGTCCTTTTGGTTGCTGGAGGGCAAAAAAGGAATCTAATGCGATGAAAAAACTGGTTTTCATTATTATGATTAGTCTTTACGCATTAACAATGCAAGCACAAAGATGTGCAGTTCTTGAATTTAAGGCAGGTGTCGGCATATCACAAAACGATGTTGACGGTATTTCAGCAATCTTTATCACTTATTTCCGACCAGCAGGTTATACGATGGTGGAACGCACTCAGATCGACAAAGTCATTGAAGAACAAGGATTCCAGCGCTCCAATATGACACAAAGTCAGATGGTACGTGTCGGTCAGATATTGAATGTTTCAAAGATTGTAGTAGGTGACATCAATGTTGTAATGGGGCAGTACAATGTGGATACTCGTATAATTAATGTGGAAACAGGTACCATTTCAGCCACAGAAGGAGCAACATTTGTCTCTTCTTCATATCGTTCAAGCATGCAAAATGTAGCACAAAAACTTGCTGCGAAGATTGCCATTGCTTCAGGTAGCACAGTACAGCCGTATACCCCTTATGGGAAAAAAAGAAGCAGTGTAGAAGTATTATACGGGTATTTGAAAATCTTTCCAAATGAATTAGGAGAATTTCAGGCTGAACCAACCTCTGTTATTAGGCAAATTAATGCACAATCACAATATGGTTACAACAATTGGCGCATTCCAACTAATGAGGAATTGTCTCTTTTACGAGCCAACAATTACCTTGGCGGAGGAGAATATATGTCACGTGAAAACAGGCACGGTATAGTGTTATTGGTCACGGACGGAAAAGACTATGGAACTTTGCAAGCTGAGGAGCAAGAAAGACAAAGTAGACTAGTTAAAAAGGAAAGGCTTCGAATATTAAGAGAACAAGGATGGATGGATTTGGGACTACCAAGCGGTACTATATGGAAGAATGAAAATGAAGCAGGGAAAAGTGTATTTACTTACGAACAAGCTACAAAAAGAGGCCGCCTGCCTACCAAAGAACAATGGCAAGAATTAAAAGACATTTGTCAATGGACAAGGGAAGGAAATCGGTATATAATAACAGCACCGAATGGAGAGTCAATAAGTCTGCCTTTTATATCTTATTATCGACTTGGCGAATATTGTAATGATATAACCCCATATTGGTGCTATGATGATGCAGGTGATAATAATCATGCCTACATTTTCTATATTGACAAAAACAGCAATCGTCAAAACTTCATTCAAATTCAAAAGAATGAATATCGAATTCCTGTTCGACTTGTCTATGAATAATTCTGCCAAATAAAACCCCTGTTGTTTTTGGATTAATTATCATATAATATTAATTATCATATAATATTAATTATCAGTATTTTCTGTACAAAATATGAAAACCAAAAAGAAGGCGCGGCTAAGTTGTCGCGCTTTCATCATTTAAACTAGTTCCAATACAATTAATATGAAAATAGGGCATTGCGTGGTTCGAGATTTTTCATTATCTTTGCAAAGCAAATAACAACAATTCAAAGTCTTCCTATATGCCCTCCACCGAAATCACCATCCGATCTTCAGCCGCCGAATATCTGACCTACATCGCAGCCACAGGCGACAATCCCCAAAGCATAGAAATGCGCTATGAGGACGAGAACATCTGGCTCACGCAAAAACTTATGTTGGTGCTGTATGATGTTGATGTCCGAACCATTAACTATCACATAAAGAAGATTTTAGAAGACGGTGAACTGAACGAGAATTCAGTTATCCGAAAATATTGGATAACTGCTTCCGACGGCAAAAACTATGAGACTAACCATTATAGCCTCCAAATGATTATCGCCGTTGGCTTCAAAGTGAACAACGAAAAGGCGGTGCGCTTCCGTAAGTGGGCGAACCAAATCGTGAAGGCGCTGGGTCAATCATTATAATGTATCTCCTTCAAGTTCTCCTCGATCATCTCTTTCAGATACTTCATGATGTTGACGTCGTTCATCGGCATTCCGTCGAGGGCTTCCTTGATTTCGTCGGTGTCGAAGACGAACTCGCCGTCGTCGGTGATGTGCTTGTAGATGAAATGGATGTCCTCGTGGGCCGAAAACAGCATCACCAGCGAGCCGGCCAAGTCGCCCATGGGCGGACGGTCGATGTGGTCGTGCTGGAACCAGAAGTTGAGCGTGGTGCCTTTGCCGACCTCGCTCTCAATCTTCATGCCGCCACCGGCGTTCTCGGTGTTCATCTTGATCAAGGGCAGGCCTAAACCTACCTTGCGCGTGGTGCGCGAGGTGGTCCAAGGGTCGGTGACGCGGGCCAGAAACTCGGGTGTCATGCCCTTGCCGTTGTCCTTGATGGTGAATGCGTAGATGTTGTCTTTCAGGCTGTCGCGGATAGTCAGCTCCACGAGGGTCGAGTTGGCCGCCGTCGAGTTTTCCATCAGGTCGTAGACGTGTAATGATAGCTCTTTCATCCGAATAAAAGTTGTAGTTTCTCTTTGGGTTCTGTGTCGATGTAGCGTCCGTCCTCGCCGTGGAGGGTCTTGCGGAACTCGTCGAAAGTCTTGTCGTACATGTGCAGCACGCAATGCACCTCGCCGATGATGTGGAGGAAATGCGCGTCGCTGCTCTTGGTGAAGTTGAACTTCTTCAGGTAGGCGTATTTCTTCAGGAAATCCTCTTTCTTGACGTGTTTTGAAATCTCCAAGGCATCGGCCTTGAGGTCGGGCGGAATGAAGCCCAACTGGCTGATGAGGCTGCTCGCCGGCTTGTTGACGTGGGCCGGAACGAACAGCCCGCCGATTTCGTGCACCTTATTATATAGTTCGTCCAAATCGGCGTCGAGGGCCGACCACAGCAGCCATTCCTCGTCGCCAATCACTTCCTCGTTTTCGTCCACAATCAGTTGGTAGCCAAATTTTTCCTCGTCCAAAGTAATGTGGGGGAGGTGCTCGTCAAGAAACTCTTGGAACTTGTCCAATTGCTCGTCGTTCTCGAAGTAGGCGAGGGCATGGGCTTCCTCCTGCGTGGTGATCTCGACGCCGCCAATGACGAGGATGCCGTTCTCGCGCCCTATTTTTTGGGTCACCTTCACCTGTCGCGTCGTGTTGTGGTCGCAGATGGCGATGACGTCGAGATGCAGTTTCTTGGCCTGCTCGATGATGGCGGAGGGGCTCATATAGAGGTCGCCGCACGGCGAAAGCACCGTGTGGAGATGGAGGTCGGCTCTATATGACTTGAGTTCCATAGGCATTTTTTGTCACAAAACTTTCAAAACAAGGCAAAACTATTTGGAAAGGTTTGGCGGCTCGCAACCGCTCGCCGCCGGAAAGCAGCCGGTTGGCGTGCTTTCCATCCCAAAATTTGTTTTGCGGGTTTTGTCGGTTTTGTGATAATTATTTGTTTAACAGGTTATACACCAATCCAGCTATCTCATACGTGGGCAGCGAGGTCTGCAAGATGGGCAAATCATCGTCATTGCTTTGTTCGATGGTCTCGTCGTTGGGCACGAGGTTCTTCACGAGGATGATGCAGGCCAATTCCTTCAGCGAGGCCACGGCCATCACGTTTTTGTGGGTTTGCAGCGTAATCCAGATGTTGCCTTCCATGGCGTTGCCCATCACGTCACTCAAAAGGTCGCTGATGTAGCAGCCATCTATCTCTCTGTCAAGGCCTTTCTCGCCCGACAAAACCTTGAGGTTGAGTTTCTCGACTAATTCTTTTACTTTCATTGTTTATCGTTTTAAATCTTGTGTCTCGTTACTATTGGACTGCAAATTTATGAATTATTTTCTAAATAGCGAAAAACACAAAAAAATAACGGCGCCGCATGATGCGACACCGTTATTCAAAGCAATTATTCTATTCCTATAATTTAATGTCGATGGGCTTGAGCATGTTCTCGGGACGGAGAATCTTGTCGAGTTGTTCCTTGGTGAGCAGGTTGTGTTCGAGGACCAGTTCGTAGACGCCGCGACCGGTTTCGCTGGCTTCCTTGGCTATCTTGGTGGATTGCTTGTAGCCTATGATGGGGTTGAGCATGGTGACGATGCCGATGCTGCCTTCAACCAGTTTGCGGCAATGCTCTTCGTTGGCAACGATGCCTTCGATGCAGTACTTGCGCAGGGTGTCAAGGCCGTTGGTGAGCAGGTGGATGGACTCGAAAAGGCTGTAGGCGATGACAGGTTCCATCACGTTCAGTTCGAGTTGGCCGTTGTCGGAGGCGAAGGTGATGGTCATGTCGTTGCCGATCACCTTATAGCACACTTGGTTCATCACTTCGGGGATGACCGGGTTGACCTTGCCGGGCATGATGGAGGAACCGGGCTGGCGCTCGGGCAGGTGAATCTCGTTGAAGCCGCAGCGAGGACCGGAACTCATCAGACGAAGGTCGTTGCACATCTTATTGATCTTGATGCAGAGGCGCTTCATGGCTGCGCTGTATTGGATCATGCAGCTCGTAGCGCTGGTGGCTTCGATGAGGTTGTCGGCCAAATGGATGCTCCATCCCGTAATCTCGCGCAAGGCCTTGATGCAAGCCATGCTATAGCCCGGCTTGGAGCAGATGCCCGTGCCGATGGCCGTGGCACCCATATTGACGGTTAGGAACTCGCGGGCGGCGCTGTTCAAAGTGCGCAGTTCGCCACGAAGCGAAGCGGCAAAGCCACTGAATGTCTGCCCCAAGGTCATGGGGACAGCATCCTGCAATTGGGTGCGGCCCATCTTGATGACCTCGGCAAACTCTTTGGCTTTCTTCTCCAAGGCATCGATCATCTGGGTCAGATGGGGGAGGAACTCCTCATGTTCAAGGAACATGGCCATGTGGATGGCGCAAGGATAAGCGTCGTTGGTGGATTGCGAGGCGTTCACCACATCGTTGGGCGAGCAGAACTCGTATTGTCCGCGTTGATGGCCCATGATTTCAAGGGCGCGGTTGGCAATCACCTCATTGGCGCACATATTGGTCGAGGTACCTGCACCACCTTGGATCATGTCGATAGGGAATTGGTCGTGATGTTGTCCGGCAATCAGTTCGTCGCAAGCCTGGCAGATGGCGTTGGCTTGTTGGACCGTGATCATGCCCACTTCATAGTTGGCAAATGCTGCGGCTTTCTTCGTGATGGCCATACCTTTGATGAAATTGGGGTAACTGACCATCAAATTGCCACTGATGTGGAAGTTTTCAATGGCGCGGGTTGTCTGTACACCATAGAGGGCCTCTTCTGGAACTTCTTTGCTTCCGAGAAGGTCGCTCTCGGTGCGGAATTTACTTGTGGTCTTGGTTGTCATGGCTTCAAGTATTTTGATTTTCAATTGATTAAACTTATTACTATTTTGTAATCGATATATTTTTATCGTTTGCAAAAGTACAAAGAAATCAAATACTTGAAGCAAAAAAAATGAAATATTTCCAAACTATTCTTAGAAATAAAGCTTAATCTATTGTAATATAAAAGATTATCTATGATATAAGAGCTTAAAACATGCCTAAAACCTCAATTTTGAAAATTTTTACTTTTTTTTCGTTGAAATCAAAATAAATGTCGTAATTTTGCAGCGAGATACATATACGATAAAAACGTAGCGAATAAGCGAACGAGTAGAATAATTATAATAATAAGGTATGTAAATGCTACGGATGCTCCAATAAAGACAAGATATAATATATAAATCAATGTAATGATGATAATAAAGATTTGTACTGGAAGTTCGTGTCACCTCAATGGTTCTTACGACGTGATTCAGGAATTCAAAAGTTTGCTGAAGAAATACGATGTCGAAGACTTAATCGAACTGAAAGCTAGTTTTTGCTTCAACGAGTGCATCAATGGCGTGAATGTAAAGTGCGAGACTGGATCCATGATGAACCAAGAGATGCCGAACATGACGCTTTGTGACGACGGTTTTCTTCTGCATCATGTCACCAAGGAGAATGCCGAGGAGCTTTTTGTGAAGCAGATCTATCCTTTGCTTAACCTCAAATAAAATGTCTGAGACCATAACGATACGGAAAGGTCTTGACCTGCCCGTCAGTGGAGCGGCTGAGAAACGCCTCACCGATGCGCGCAGCATCACGACCTACTCCATGAAGCCCACTGACTTTGTGGGCCTCACGCCACGATTGCTGGTTGAGGAAGGCGATTTGGTGGATGTCGGCGATGCCTTGTTTTGCGACAAGAGCGATGAACGCATCCGCTTCACTTCACCCGTTAACGGGCAGGTGAAAGCAATTGTGAGAGGCGAGAAACGCAAGCTTTTGGAGGTGGTTGTGGAAGCGGATTTCAAATCCGCAGGCTCGACCGTCGCGGATTACAAATCCGCGACAGCGGCTTTGACCACGGCAGATGCAATCAAAGCAGCTATGCTGCAATGCGGCCTTTGGACCCAACTGCGCCAACGGCCTTTTGGCACTGTCGCCAACCCCGATGACAAGCCCAAGGCCATCTTCGTCAGTGCCTTCAGCAGCGCACCTCTGGCACCTGATTATGATTTCGTTATGCAAGGCAAAGAGGCTATGTTGGTCAAAGGCATTGAAGCGTTGGCGAAATTGACGGATGGAGTGGTGCATGTTTGCTTTAGGCCGGGACAGAAGCTTGCGAGTTTGGATTGCTTCGTTCCTCGCAAATGCTCTGCATTCGACGGAGTCAATGACGCGAAGCGACGAATAGAAATTCACCATGTTAAGGGTCCCCACCCGTCGGGGAACATCGGCACCCAAATCGCCCACATTGACCCAATTAATAAAGGAGAAATCATTTGGACGATGAACCTGCAGGACGTTGCCGTGTTGGGTGAATTGGTTGCCACAGGCATTTACAAGCCTGAGCGCGTTGTCGCCGTGGCTGGACCCAATATCAAGAACCCACATTATTATCGTTTAAAGTTTGGGGCTTGTTTGGCTGAGATTACCGAAGCGCAACTGCTTAACAATGTGTATCCTAAGATGGATGCCAACGATGCCACGAAGGAAAATCGTGTCATTTCGGGCGACATCCTGAGCGGCACACAAATCGCCGCTGATGGTTTCCTGAGTGCCTACGACGACTTGGTGAGCATCCTGCCCGAAGGCGACTATTACGACTTCATGGGCTGGCTGATGCCTGGCTTTAGGAAGTTCAGCTTCTCGCGTACCTTCCTCAGTGGTTTCATGCCGAAAAGCACCTTCAAGCCCATGGGCATCAAGCTACCGCGCTTCGAAAACTTCTGGAAATTCGACACCAACACCCACGGCGACTTGCGTCCCTTGGTCTTCACGGGCAATTTCGAGCGTGTCTTCCCCTTCGACATTTATCCCACTCAACTCATCAAGGCCTGCATCATCGGCGACATCGAGCTGATGGAGAATTTGGGCATTTACGAAGTTGAGCCCGAAGACTTCGCCCTTTGCGAGTTCATCGACACTTCGAAAACCGACATCCAAGCCATCATCCGCGAGGCATTGGAAAAACTGAGAAAGGAGGGATTATCATGAGTAAGAAGTTAGGAGTTAGGAGTGAGGAGTATAAAGTGAAGAGCACTGCGTTTAAAGGGCTGGCAAAGTGGTTCGAGACTCATAAGCCAAAAGGGAAATGGGCTTGGCTGGGAAGCACATACGAAGCTTTCCACACCTTTGCCTTCACGCCCAATCGGGTCACCAGGCGTGGAAGCCACGTTCGTGACGCCATCGATTTGAAACGCGCCATGATTATGGTCGTCATCGCCCTCGTTCCCGCCATGCTCTTTGGCATGTGGAACATCGGCTACCAGACTTCGCTCCACGCCACGGATTGGCCATACGAACTTGGCTCGGTGGCCAGTTGGTGGTATTGCCTCTGGTTTGGCTTTTTGAGAATGCTGCCCATGTTGGCAGTGTCGTATATCGTCGGTTTGGGCATCGAATTCACCTTCGCTCAGATACGTCACCATGAGGTGAACGAAGGCTTTTTGGTCACAGGTTTCATCATACCGATGATTGTGCCGGTCACTACGCCTTTGTGGCAACTTGCCCTTGCCACGGCCTTTGCCGTCATCATCGGCAAGGAGGTCTTCGGCGGCACGGGCATGAATTTCCTCAATCCCGCCTTGGTGGCGCGCGCTTTCCTCTTTTTCGCTTATCCTACTAGGATGTCGGGCGACAACGTTTGGGTTGCCGCCGACCTCTGGGGCACCGACGCCATCACGAGCGCCACGCCTTTGGCTGAATTGGCCGCTGGCGTGCATCCTTCGGCTTCCGCCTTGGATATGTTGATTGGAACCATTCCTGGGTCGACTTGTGAAACATCGGTGATAGCGGTCGCACTCGGTGCGACCCTACTGTTGATTACGGGTATCGCCAGCTGGCGTATTATGCTCTCAGTCATCCTTGGTGGTGGCCTCATGGGCTTGTTATTCAATGCCATTGGCGCCAACGAATACATGCAAGTGCCGTTCTACTACCATTACCTGATGGGCGGTTTCATGTTCGGTGCGGTCTTTATGGCCACCGACCCTGTAACGGCAGCCCAGACCAACACGGGCAAGTGGATCTATGGCCTGCTCATCGGTATTTTCGCCGTGATGCTGCGTGTCATCAACCCGGCCTATCCCGAGGGTATGATGCTCAGCATCTTGCTCATGAACTGCTTCGCCCCGCTCATCGACCACTGTGTGGTGGCCAGAAACATCAAAATGCGCCAACATCGTGCTTTAAAACTCTCAAAAACCGTTAAGTCATGAAGAAAGATGTCAATAGCAATCGTTATATCTTCTTATACGCCACTGTTTTAATCGTCATTGTGGCGGTGCTGCTCACGGTGACGGCCTTGTGGCTACAGCCTTTCCAAGACCGAAACAAGAAGAACGAGAAACGCATTAGCATTCTTACAGCAGCGGGCATTCCCGATGTCAACGCCAAAAACGCTCCCTTGCTTTTCGAGAAGCATTGCACAGGTTCATTTCTTTTGGATGAGAGCGGCAATATCTCTGACGACGGCACCCTTCCTTTATTTGTCATCGATCGACAAATCAGCGTCATCCCCATGCAAGGCAACGGGCTTTGGGGTCCCATTTGGGGCTATCTCGCCATTGCTGCCGATGGCAAGACCATTTTGGGCGCCAACTTCGACCACAAGTCGGAAACCCCTGGTTTGGGTGGTGAAATCACAACCGAGAAATTCAAAGGTCAATTCTCTGGCAAACAGATACTTGAAAATGGGAACCTCGTTCCTATTCAATTCGATGCCATCACTGGAGCAACCAAGACTTCGAATGGAGTTAAAGAAATGATTGACAACACTCTGGAGAAATATTCGGCATATTTAAGCAGAATAGCAGAGAGAGGAGAATAACTATGGCTAACTTGAAGAAACTCATTATAGAACCTTTGCGTAAGACGAATCCCGTCACCGTTTTGGTGCTGGGTATCTGCTCTTGCCTTGCCGTGACCGCCCAACTCAAGCCTGCCTTGGTGATGGGCCTCTCGGTGACGGTCGTGACGGCGTTGTCGAATTTCATCATCTCGCTGCTGCGAAAGGGTATCCCTAACCGTATTCGTATCATCGTGCAACTTGTCGTTGTGGCCACCTTGGTCATCTTGATCGACCAATTCCTGAAGGCCTTCGCCTACGATGTAAGCAAACAACTATCTGTTTATGTGGGACTTATCATTACCAACTGCATTATCATGGGGCGCTTGGAGGCTTTTGCCTTGTCGCATGGGCCTGGGGAGTCGTTCTTGGACGGATTGGGCAACGGCCTGGGTTACAGCTTGATACTTGTCATCGTAGCCTTCTTCCGTGAATTGTTTGGGTCAGGTACTTTGCTTGGCTATCAGGTCATCCCGCAGTCGTTCTATGAGGCTGGTTATCAAAACAACGGACTCATGATTTTACCACCGATGGCACTCATTGTTGTAGGTGTCATCATCTGGATTCAGCGCACCCGTAACCCCGAAATGCAAGAGAACAACCAAAACTAAACGGCCATGGAATTTTTCAGACTATTTATTAAATCCGTCTTCGTCGACAATATGATCTTTGCCTATTTCTTGGGAATGTGCTCTTATCTTGCCGTGTCGAAGACCGTTAAGACCAGTGCAGGTTTAGGTTTGGCCGTGACTTTCGTGTTGGTCGTTACCGTTCCAGTCAACTATCTGATCAATAAATATCTACTTTTGCCTGGTGCCTTGTCATGGATCAGCCCAAAACTGGCTTCTGTCGATTTGAGCTTCCTGACGTATATCCTCTTCATTGCCATCATCGCTGCCATCGTGCAGATTCTGGAGATGGTGATTGAGACCTTCACGCCGTCGCTCTATTCCGCCTTGGGCATTTTCCTTCCACTGATCGCGGTGAACTGTGCCATCTTGGGTTGCTCGCTCTTCATGCAGGAGCGCAACTTCAGCAACGTGGGTGAGGCCGCCGTGTTCGGTCTCGGCTCAGGCATTGGCTGGCTGCTGGCCATTGTGGCCATCGCCGCCATCCGTGAGAAACTGCGCTATTCCAAGGTTCCAAAAGGTCTGCAAGGTGTAGGAATCTCATTTATCATCACTGGCTTGATGGGTATCGCTTTCATGGCCTTTATGGGCATAAAAATTTGATGTTATGGATTTTACGACCAATATATTACTTAGCCTTATTGTTTTTTTAGGCATCGTCTTGCTGCTCGTTGCCCTGTTGCTATGGGTGCGCAACAAACTCATGCCCAAGGGTGAGGTGAAAATCACCATCAACGACGACAAAGTGCTGACCGTCCCGACGGGCAACACTTTGATTGCCACGCTGGCCGAACAGAAAGTGTATCTGCCTTCTGCCTGCGGTGCCAAAGGCTCGTGCGGTCAGTGCAAATGCCGTGTAGTGGAAGGCGGCGGAACAATTTTGCCCACCGAAGTCGGATTCTTCACCCGCAAGCAGATTCAAGACCATTGGCGCTTGGGGTGCCAGGTGAAGGTGAAGGAAAACCTGAAAATTGTGGTGCCGCAGTCGATTCTGAACGTGAAGGAATACGAATGCACGGTGGTCAGCAACCGCAATGTGGCCACGTTTATCAAGGAGTTCAAGGTGCAACTGCCCGCCGGTGAGCACATGGACTTCGTTCCTGGCTCGTATGCACAAATCAAGATACCGAAGTTCGACCTCAAATATGCCGACTTCGACAAGGAACTGATAGGGGAGGAATACCTGCCTTCGTGGGAAAAATTCAAGATGTTTGACCTGCGATGCGTCAACACTGAACCCACCATTCGTGCCTATTCGATGGCCAACTATCCCGCCGAGGGCGATGTCTTCATGCTGACGGTGCGCATCGCCACACCGCCCTTCAAGCCCGACCGTTCTGGTTTCATGAATGTCAATCCGGGCATTGCCTCATCGTATATCTTCTCTTTGAAGCCTGGCGATAAGGTGATCATGTCAGGCCCTTATGGCGAGTTCCATGTGAAAGAACATGCTAGTGTTGAGGCCTGCCCTTCGACCCTTCGAGGGACCTCAGGGACCGCAGGCTCAGGGACCTCGCTGCCAGAGATGATTTGGGTAGGCGGTGGCGCTGGTATGGCACCTTTGAGGGCACAAATCATGCACTTGACTCGTACCTTGAACGTAAGAGACCGCGAGATGCATTATTTCTATGGCGCTCGCGCCTTGAACGAGGTCTTCTACCTGCAAGACTTCCTGCAACTCGAGAAAGATTTCCCCAACTTCCATTTCCACCTGGCTTTGGACCGTCCCGACCCCGCTGCAGATGCACAGGGTGTGAAATATACCGCAGGTTTTGTGCATAATGTGATGTACGACACCTACCTGAAGGATCACAAAGCCCCCGAGGACATCGAATACTACATGTGCGGTCCCGGCCCGATGAGTGCTGCCGTGGTCAATATGCTTGACAATTTGGGTGTGGCGCCCGAGAACATCTTGTATGATGACTTCGGTGGAGGAGCACCTAAGAAATAATCAACTGAAAATACTTATCATCATGAATTTACCAAAGATACATTCCATCTCTAAGAAGATCCTCGTCGGTGCCTTGGGCGCATTCCTGAGTTTCTTCTTGCTGTTTCACGCCACTGCCAACCTGCTCATCCTGAGGCATGACGGTGGCGAATGGTACAACGCTTTCTGCCACTTCATGGGTACCTACGCCATCATCAAGGTGATGGAAATAGGCCTGTTTGGCGCACTGCTGCTGCATGTGGTTCTGGCCATTTGGCTGGCCGTTGCCAACAAAATGGCCCGACCCAAGGGCTACCATAAACCGCAACGCTCCAAAACGCACACCGGTTCCAAACTGCAGGTGTGGACGGGCATCCTCATCTTCGCCTGCCTCATCATGCACTTCACAGACTTTTATTTCGTGAAAATCGGCTGGGTGAAAGGAAAATATTTGGCCAAAACGGAAGACGTCGTAGCCTTGAAAACCACTCAACCCGACGCATTCAACTATGCCGAGCAACACGGCGAATACTCCGCCAGGGAGAATTGGCTTACCAACTTCGACAAAGAAGACAAGGCTGTTCTTGAGGCCGCCGGACTTGAAGTCGAGCCTGACTTCTACCACCAAGCCCGCGAGAAATTCAAGATTTTACACATCATCATTGCTTATTTGGTGTTCTTCACCGTCGTATGGTTCCACCTGCGGCATGGTTTTGCTGCAGTGTTCCAGACCTTCGGGTTGTATAACTACAAATACGGCAAAGCCATTGAGGTGCTTGGCCAAATCTATACCTGGGTAATGTGCCTGGTGTTCGCTGTCGTGGTCATCGGGGTGTATTTCGGACTATAATTATGACACGAGACTGCGAGACGCGAGACTACGAGACTGGGACAATCGTCCCGAAGTCCCGTGTCTCGAAGTCTCGAAGTCAAAAAAATGATAAAGAATGAAACTTGACTCTAAAATACCCGCTGGTCCGCTGGCTGAAAAGTGGACAAATTATAAAGCCTCGCAGAAGCTGGTCAACCCGGCCAACAAGCGCAAACTCGACATCATCGTGGTCGGCACCGGATTGGCTGGCGCCTCGGCAGCCGCCTCGCTTGGTGCCATGGGCTTCAATGTCGACATCTTCTGCATCCAAGACTCACCGCGCCGCGCCCACAGCATCGCTGCCCAAGGCGGCATCAATGCGGCCAAGAACTACCAGAACGACGGCGACAGTGTGGAACGCCTTTTCCGCGACACCATCAAGGGAGGCGACTACCGCGCCCGTGAGGCCAATGTGTATCGTTTGGCAGAAGTCAGCGGTGCCATCATCGACCAATGTGTGGCCCAAGGCGTGCCTTTCGCCCGTGACTATGGCGGACTGCTTGACAACCGTTCATTTGGCGGCGCACAAGTAAGCCGAACCTTCTACGCCAAAGGCCAGACCGGACAGCAACTGCTGCTTGGCGCATACGGTGCCTTAAGCCGCGAGATTGCCCGTGGCACGGTGAAACTACACACGCGCTGCGAAATGATGGACCTCGTCGTGGTGGAAGGCCGCGCCCGAGGCATCATCGTCCGCAACCTCGTCACCGGTGACTTGGAGCGCTATGCCGCCCATGCTGTGGTACTCGCCACTGGCGGCTACGGCAACCTTTATTACCTCTCCACCAACGCCATGAACAGCAACGGCAGCGCGGCATGGGTGTGCCACCGCAAGGGAGCTGCCTTTGCCAACCCTTGCTATGTGCAGATACACCCCACTTGTATTCCCGTCCACGGCGACTACCAGAGCAAACTCACGCTGATGAGCGAGAGCCTCCGCAACGACGGACGTATTTGGGTGCCCAAAAAGAAGGAAGATGCCGAAGCCATCCGTGCTGGGAAGTTGAAACCTACAGAGATACCTGAAGAAAACCGCGACTATTACTTGGAGCGTCGTTATCCCGCCTTCGGCAACCTCGTTCCCCGTGACGTGGCCAGTCGTGCCGCCAAGGAGCGCTGCGATGCCGGCTATGGTGTAGGCACGGGCTTTGCTGTCTACCTCGACTTTGCCGATGCCATCCAACGCTTAGGTAAGGATGTCGTGGAACAGAAATACGGCAACCTCTTCCAGATGTACCAAAAGATCACGGACGAGAACCCTTACGAGACTCCGATGATGATCTATCCCGCCATCCACTACACGATGGGCGGACTATGGGTGGATTACGAATTGCAAACCACCATCCCGGGCTTGTTTGCCGCTGGCGAAGCCAACTTCAGCGACCACGGTGCCAACCGCCTCGGTGCCTCCGCCCTGATGCAGGGACTGGCCGATGGCTATTTCGTCTTGCCCTACACCATGCAGAACTATCTTGCCGACCAGATCTATGTGGGGAAGATTTCAGCCACAACGCCAGAATTTGACAAAGCAGAAGTGGCTGTGCGCGAACGTCTCAATAAATTGACAACCATTGGAGGCGACAAGACCGTGGATCATTTCCACAAGGCTTTAGGCAAGATTATGTGGGAATACTGCGGCATGGCGCGCAACACCGAGAGCCTCACTAAAGCGAAGAAACTAGTCTCACAATTGGAAGAAGATTTCTGGAAATCTGTCTTCATCCCGGGCAACGCCAATGAGATGAATCCCGAGTTGGAGAAAGCCTACCGTTTGGAGGACTATTTCGAGCTGGCACAGCTTGTCATCGACGATGCCTTGCATCGCGAGGAATCGTGCGGCGGACACTTCCGCACCGAGCATCAGACCGAAGATGGCGAGACCCTACGCGACGACGAACACTTTATGTATGTCGCTGCATGGGAATACCAGGGTCACGGGCAACCCGAGACCATGGAGAAAGAGCCGTTGGTCTATGAACACATCCAAATCGCAAACCGTAATTACAAGTAAGCCATGAAGTTCACATTACATATTTGGAGACAGGAGAACGCCCGCGCCAAGGGCCATTTCGAGACCTATCCTTTGGAAGGCATATCGCCCGACTGCTCTTTCCTTGAGATGCTTGACATCCTGAACGAGCAGCTTATCAGTGACCACATCGCCCATCCCGTGTGCTTCGACAACGACTGTCGCGAGGGCATCTGCGGCATGTGCGGACTCTATATCAACGGTCGCCCGCATGGCAACGACGATGGCATCACCACCTGTCAGCTCCACATGCGCAAGTTCCATGATGGAGACGATATCTGGATTGAACCCTGGCGCGCCAAACCGTTCCCTGTCATCCGTGACCTCGTGGTGGACCGTTCTGCCTTCGACAAGATCATACAGGCGGGAGGCTACATAAGCACCACCACGGGCGGTGTGCCTGATGCCAACACTATCGCTATTCCGAAACACAAAGCCGACATGGCCATGGATGCAGCATCCTGCATCGGTTGCGGTGCCTGTGTAGCGGCTTGCAAAAATGCCAGTGCGATGCTGTTCGTAGGTGCCAAGGTCAGCCATTTGGCTTTGTTGCCGCAAGGGCAAATTGAGGCTGCCGACCGCGTACACAAAATGGTTTGCAAAATGGACGAATTGGGCTTTGGCAGCTGCACCAACACCTACGCCTGCGAGGCCGAGTGTCCCAAACTCATCAAACGGCAGAACATCTCAAGGCTCAATAGGCATTGGATTGGGGCGTTGTTGGGAAGGGACAAGAAATGAAATTGAAATCGCGCTTTCGGGCGCGATTTTTTTTTGCAAAAACGCCGAAAGCACACCATGACGGCGTGCTTTCGGACAACGACTCAAAAAATATGACAAAGCTCTGACTTAACGCCAAATCTCTTCGTCAGAGGGAACTTGAATACGCGATGAGATGGGCGCGATTCGAGTGATGTTCAGCAAGTGCTTGTAAGTGAAGTTCTCCGAGATGGAGTTGTTGCCCCAACTGCCACATCCGAGGGTGTTGGTGACGGGTAGCCCGTTTTGGATGGAACCGCCTGCTGTGGTGGCACAAATGGCATTCACAATCAGGCGCGACACGGATAGTTCGGTACCCACCTTGATGATATTGGCTTGGTTGTTGGAGTGCAAGCCCGCCGTGTGACCATTGCCCTCGTACGCAAGGTTGGTTCCAGCAATTTCAATGGCTTGGTCGAAATACTGATAGGGGAACGCGCCCAATACAGGGCACATCTTTTCTTTGCTGATGGGATCGTCGTCGCCGAACTTGCCATTCGACTCAACGATGATGGCTTTTACATCGCCAGGAATTTGGATACCGGCTTTCATGGCAATGTATTGCGCTGACTGGCCAACCACATCCCTTGCAGTATGACCGTCCTCGAAAATGGCGTTGATGACCTTCTCGCGCTCTTCGGCATTGCAGACGTAGCCACGGTTGTCGCGGCAGGCCTGCATGATTTCGTCGTGGGCTTCCTGCGGATAGATGAAACTCTGCTCGCCCGAACAGATGATGCCGTTATCGAATGAACGTCCGGTGATGACCTTGCTGATGGCCAAAGGATATTCAATGTTACGGTCGAGGATGACCTGCACGTTGCCGGCGCCCACACCGAATGAAGGCTTGCCCGATGAATAGGCCGACTTCACCATTGCCATGCCACCCGTGGCCACGGTCACGTCGCAAAGTGCCATCAAAGCCTGGGTCTTTTCCAAGGTGGGTTCCTCAATCACCTGAACCATGCCGTCCGGCACTTCCATCTGCTCGATGGCCTTCAAGATGAGCTTCACCGCCATGGTGGAGCATTTCTTTGCCTTCGGATGGGGCGAGATGATGATGGCATTCTTGGTTTTCAGTGCGAAGGAAATCTTCGACATGGGCGTAACGATGGGGTTGGTCATCGGGACGACACCGGCCACCACGCCAATGGGTTTGGCGATTTCAATCAGTCCCGTGCGTTCATCAATGCTGATCATACCCATTGATTTCTTGCCTTTCAGGTCGTACCAGATTCCTTTCGACTTGTTGCGGTTTTTCGACACCTTGTCTTCATAGACACCCATCTTGGTTTCCTCGACAGCGGCCTTGGCCAATTCCTCGGCGTGTTCGAAGATGGTACGGGTCACGAGCTTCACAGTATTGTCGCAGTCGTCTTGGTCGAAGTGAGTCGCATAATAGGCTTGGGCTTTGCGAGCCTTATCAATCATTGCTTTTATTTCTTCTGTTGCAGTCATGATGATTCTTTTTTAATATAATGATTTATAGATGTTTCTGATTTCCGAAGCGTCCAAATGGACATAGTTGTTGGCCAAAAGGCGTTGCTGGGTTTGCAATACGTTCTCCGTGAAACTGTCAATTTCCTCGGGCTTCATACCATAATGGTGAAGATGGTTTTTCGGGGTGAGTTTGCCCAAAAGTTCATCCAACTTTTGGTAGATGAGTCTCGGATTGGTGTCCGACAAAGCCTTGTCGATGTGGAGGTTGCGCACCAAAATCTCATTCAGTTCCTTGATGCTACCGTTGGGGTCTTTTTTGAAATAGGTCTTGAATACCTCGGTGAGGAATTGGTAGTTGGCCTCGCCATGAGGCACATGGTAGTTTCCGCCCAAAGGGTAAGAGAGGGCGTGAACGGCACCAACGCCAGCGTTACCGAAAGCAATGCCCGCAAAGTTGCTGGCGGTCAGCATCTCTTCAAAATGGTCGTAGCGGTAGTCTTCGCCTTGTTCGGCGATGCCGTTGAACACTTTTAGGATCATTTCGATAGCCTTTACCGAGAAGAGTCGGGTATAAGCATTTGCCTTGGGCGACAGATAGGATTCCATGGCGTGAATCAAGGCATCGATGGCACTGAAGGCGTATGGCTTGAAGGGCAGGCCTTTCAGCAGTTCTGGGATGAGTACAGCATGGTCGGCAAGGATGGCGTTGTCAGCCAATCCCATCTTCGTATGCTTGCTCTTGATTTCGGCAATGGAGATGTTGGTCACCTCGCTACCGGTGCCGCAGGTGGTGGGCACGATGACGAGTTCCTTTTCCTTCACGATCGGAATTTTCCGCTCGAAGGCATCCGTGGCGTTATCCAAGTCCTTGAGGACAAACAGTTTGGAGATGTCGATGACGGTTCCGCCGCCAATGCCGACGACACGCTTGAAAGTGGTGCCCTTTACATCGGCAAGGATGCGGTTCATCATCTCGTCGGAGGGTTCGCCCATCCCGTATTGGTCTTGCATCACGAAGGTGCAAGGCAAATTGAGGGCTTTCATGTATGGCTCGTAGATAAACGACTGTGTGATAACAAGGTCGTCTTTTGTCAGGGCAAACGCCTCGGCAAACTCGGCGAATGTCTTGTAAGTGCTAATGCTTGTTTTGACTGTAAACATGACTTTGTATTATTTTGTTCCAAATCTCTTTTCAAATGCTTCTTCCAATCCCGCCCTGAAGTCGGGGTGGGCAATGGCGATGAGGTTTTGCGCACGTTCGCGCAAGGTCTTGCCTTTCATCTTGGCAATGCCGTATTCGGTCACGACGTAGTCCACATCGTTGCGCGGGGTGGTCACGGCTGCGCCTTCGGTGAGCAGGGGCACAATGCGCGAGGCTTTGCCTTTTGCTGCCGTTGAAGGCATGGCCATAATGGAGATGCCGCCTTTCGACAACGCTGCGCCACGCACGAAATCGACTTGGCCACCCGTGCCGCTGAACTGCTTCAAGCCTAACGTCTCGGAGGCCACCTGGCCCATCAAATCCACTTCGATGCAGGAGTTAATGGAGACCATATTGTCATTTTGCCCGATGACCCACGGGTCGTTGACGTAATCCACCGGATACAGGCAGACATTGGGGTTGTTGTCGACGAAATTGTACACTTTCCTTGTTCCCATGATGAAGGTGGAGACAAGTTTCCCTCTGTGCAAGGTTTTCTTGGCATTGTTGATGACACCTTCTTCGACGAGGTCGACGACCCCGTCGGAGAACATTTCGGTATGGATGCCAAGGTCGCGCTTGTCGCCGAGGAACATGAGTACGGCATCGGGTATGGCGCCAATGCCCAATTGCAGTGTGGCACCGTCCTTGATGAGTGATGCGCAATGCTTACCGATATTCTTCTCCACCTCACCTATGGTCGGGTTGGGAATTTCAGGCAGGTTGTAGGCACAAGGCACGATGTAGTCGATTTCCGACACATGAATCTTGTTCTGCGAACCGAAAGTATAGGGAGTCATCTCGTTGATTTCCGCGATGACTGTCTTGGCTTTTTTGCATGCTGCCTTTGCATAATCGCACGACACACCGAAGCTGCAATAGCCTTCATTGTCGGGATTCGACACCGAAACGACGGCCACGTCAACGGGGAAGGCTTCTCCAAGCATGGCGGGGACATCCTTGAAATAGCATGGGATGAAGTCGGCCTGCTGATCGAGGAGGGCCTGGCGTGAGTTGCCGCCCACGAAGTTGGTGATGTGGTGGAAGTGTCCGTAACATTCCGGCTTCAGATAGGGCGCGTCGCCAAGGGTAAGCATGTGGTAGATGTGGACATTATGGTAGTCGTCCTTGTGGTCGGCAAGGGTCTTGGCAATCAGTTGCGGGATGCCAGCTGTCTCCGAAAACACCACGTAATCATTGTCTTTGATGGCCTTGATGGCCTTTTCCGCAGTGGTGATGCGGCTTTTGTATGTTCCTTTCCAGCTCATGGCTTGTGGGTATTCAAAATGGTTTTGGCATAACGGAGCAAATCATCATCGATAGTGGTGACGACATACACGTCTTTGACGAGGCCGTCCAAGGCTGCCTTGACGGTTTCTTCCAGCGTCAACTGTGCGGAGGGACAACCGCTGCACACGCCGTGCAACTTAATTCGGAGAATGCCCTCTTCGAAGCTGATGATGGAGAGGTCGCCGCCATGTGCTTGCAGCCTTGGACGGATGGTCTCGTCCACAACTCTCGTGATTTCATTCAGAGTTGCCATCATGTTGTTTAAATATCCTTCGAAACATCGATTTTAGCAATGGCTCTGGCAAGGTTTTTCTTGCTCTCAAGGTCGCCCTGACGCGAAATCATGATACGCTGGGCTTGAGGCGATCCGGCCCCATGCATCGACTCGGTGCGGTAACCGACGGCAGCGGTGCCCAAAGTGAGGTTTTCGATCAGGCGAAGCACACGCATACGGTTTTCGGTAGAGGTGTTGCGCGCACCTTTGAAGTATTTCTCCACGACCTTGCCGATTTCGGGGCTGCGGAGGTCTTGTTGCGAAGGCATGGTGACCATGAGGCCTCCAGCGATGTCCTCGGCGAGACGGGCAATCTCGTAAGGCATTCTCGTGACATTTTGCTTGCACACATTGGCCAACAAAAGATTGATTTGGTAGTTGCCGGCGGGCATTTTCACGCCTTCGGCAGAGCAAGCGATGCCACATGCATACAAGGTCTCGTTAAGATGGATCATTTCGATGAGTTTGTCTTTGATGTGGCTGGCTTTCGGCACACCATTGTAGTCGGCGGCGAGAGCAGCGGCACCAATCAATACGTCGCCCACACCGACCTTACAGCCGCCGTAGGATTGGCGATGGTAGCCCGCAAAACGTTCCACCATCATGCCAGCGAAGTCCCATTCCTTGCACATGAACACACGCTCGTTAGGAACAAATACGTTGTCGAAGACGACCAATGCCTCGTGGCCACCGAATTGCGAGTTGCCTAAGTCCATGTCGGCATCTTTCTCTAATTTGCGGGTGTCGCACGACTGGCGACCGTAAATCATAAACACGCCTTCAGCATCGGAAGGGACGGCAAACGAGACGGCATAGTCCTTGTCGGCTTCCTTCATGGCCACGGTAGGCATAATGAGGTGCTCGTGCGAGTTGACGGCTCCCGTTTGGTGGGCCTTGGCGCCGCGCACCACAATACCATCGGGACGCACTTCCACGATGTGGAGATAGAGGTCGGGGTCGGGTTGCTGCGAGGGACCCAACGAGCGGTCGCCCTTGGGGTCGGTCATGGCACCGTCAACAGTCAAGTCATTGTCCTGCACCCATTTCAGGTATTCATTGAAGCGCTTGTGGTATTCGGTACCGTATTTCTGGTCGATTTCAAAAGTCGTGGAATAGATGGCGTTGAAAGCATCCATACCCACACAGCGTTGGAAGCAAGCCGCCGTCTTTTGTCCACAGAGGCGTTGCATCTTCACCTTCTTGATTAGATCGTCTGTGCTTTGGTGCAGGTGGCAGAAACGGTTGATGGTCTTGCCGGTCAGGTTGGAAGTGGCAGTCATGAGGTCTTTGTATTCCTCTTTCTCAGCCAATTCGTAGGTCATGGCCACCGAATTCATCGAGGGACGAATCATCGGGTGGTCAACGGGGTTTTCAATTCTTTCGCCCATCAGATAAACCTTGAGGTTCATCTTGCGTAGGCTTTCGATGTACTGGTCTTTTGTCATCATGTCTTATGATTTTAATTAAATTAGTTGATTATTATGGTTTTAAATAAACAAAACATCGACCAAGGCATAAATGACAAATGCCTTCGCTCCAATACGAACTCCCAAAGGCTATTTGGCCCTTGAAATAGGTAGGTCGGAAAAAGGGGGAAAATAGATGTAATAATCGTATTGTCCAAAAGTAGACTCAGATTATCCTTGATGTAATAATCATAAGACGATGAGATGTGCTACTTGACGCTGCTTTTTACGCGAAAGCATTGCCAAACCATCAGAGGCAGGTCTCCTGGCTTGTCCATCCTGCACGCCTTCCCAAATTGCTTCAGTGGCTTTGATATGCATGATCCGTCTTGGACTTACAGTTGCGCGACAGCTCGTGATTTACACACGATTCCCGTTTTAATCTCCTTTGGAGGAGAACCTCTGTGGTTGCAGATTTCAAAGAACGATTGAGGTTGCAAAAATACGCATTTATTCAGTATTTATCCAACTTTTTCGATAAAAAATTATCTTTTGTTTTGTTTGTCAAGAACGTTAACGGACAACACTCTGACAATCATTGTTTTAATCAATGCTGCATTTCGTAAAGTCTTACCGAATTGAAGATAGTCTTCTCCTGTGCCTCGTTGCCGTATTTGTCAACGTCGACGACGTTGCGCGGGCTGTGGGTGATGCACACTGGACCGTTGAGGCAGCCGCCGTCGCAAGCCATGCCTTCGAAGAAGTTTTCGGTGGCCTTGTTGAATTTCAACTTGGTCAAGGCGGCCTTACACTCGGCGATGCCGTTCATGGCGAGGGGCTTCACGCCTTCCACGCCCATTTCCTTGGCCACGTCGGCGATGCCATGGGCGATGCCGCCCGACTTGGCGAAGATACGACCGTAGTAGGAGGCGTTGTTCAGCTCGGAGTCTTCCATCTGGGTGGTGTCGATGCCACGCGCGTCAACGAAGGCTTGCAGCTCCTCGAACGACATGACGCTGTCGATGGCACCACCCGTCTTCTCCAACCTGTATTCCAGCTTCTTCGAGGTGCAGGGACCAATGAAGACAACCTTTGCCGTCGGGTCACCTCTCTTGATGAGGCGGGCGGTTTCCACCATCGGCGACACTGAACTTGACACATACTGGGTCAACTCGGGGAAGTTCTTCTCGACAAACGACACGAACGAGGGACAGCAAGAGGTGGTGAGCATTTTTTTCTCGTTCCACTCTTTTGCTTCGTGATAAAGCGTGATGTCGGCACCAAGGGCAGCCTCAACGACTTGATGGAATCCCAACTTCTTGATGGCTGTAACGACTTGGGTGACGCGACCGAAGCGGCATTGGCTGACGATGGCGGGCGCAATGACGGCATACACCTTATATTTCGTGTTGTTCTCCGACTTCTTCAGGATGTCGATGATGTCGAGCACCAATGACTTGTCGGAGATAGCGCCAAAGGGGCATTTGTAGACGCACGCACCGCAGCTGATGCACTTTTCGTTGTCGATTTTGGCTTTCTTGTTCTCGTCGATGGAGATGGCTTTCACCTTGCAGCTCACCATGCAGGGGCGGTGTTGCAGGATGATGGCGGAGTAGGGGCAGGCTTGAGTACACTTGCCGCACTCGATGCACTTGTCCTTGTCGACGGTGGCGTGATGGTTGACGATTGTGATGGCGTCTTTTGGGCACACTTCCTTGCAGCTGTGCACCATGCAGCCACGGCAGGCGGGGGTGACGTAGATGCCATCGATGGGGCATTCGTCGCAGGCGCTGTCGATGACCTCGATGACGTTGGGGTTGCTCTTGTCGCCGCCCATCGCCATCTGGATGCGGTCTTGCAAAATGGCGCGTTCCTTGTAGATGCAGCAGCGCGTTTCGGCTTTCGGGCCGGGACTGAGCAGCTTGGGCACTTCCATGTAGGCTTCCTCCAATCCGCCTTCGTAGGCGCGTCGGATGATTTCTTTCAGCACTTTGTATTTGACAAGTTGTACGTCGGTGTCAAAAATCCTTTGTGAGTTCATCTTGTTTGGGGTATTGTGGGATGATCAATAATAATTCAGTTCGACGACTTTGCCTATCTTGCGTAGGTCGTTGGCAATTTTCTCCACGATTTTCATCTTCATGGTCGTGTCGATGGGTAGTCCTTGGTGGGCTACGTTGACGCTTTGCCCGACGAAGAAGGTGATGTGGGTGGCACGCTCGAAGAGGTAGTCCGCAAGAAGCGAAGCCCCGTCTTTCTTGTTGAAGGTCTTGGGTGTCAGGTCGGTGATGGAGATGTATTTCTCCAACATTTGCATCAGTCGGCGCAATGTGAGCACACCCTCGGTGGTCAAGTCGATGCCTTTGATGTAGCCAATGGGAGGAACTTCCTTGTCGGGGAAATCGAAGCTGGTCTTCAACTCGGTTTTCAGGTGGCGTGCCACGATGGTAGAGCTGGTGCCGCCGCAAACGATTTTCTTTGAAGGACCGGCCAAGAATTGGTCGATGTAGAAGTCATCCTTTTCCTTGTCGACGGGCGGACCGACCATGATATTAACATCCAAACGCTTCCGAATCTTGACAGCGGCCACGGTGGTGTCGTCGCCAGGTTTGTCAGCGTAGAGATCATTGCAAGCCGATGCCAAGAGGCAGGCCACGGCTCGGGCCGACATGGAGCGCGTGATGTTGGCGTTGAGGTGCTCCATGATTTGGTCGCGCTCCCAGCCGAAGTTGAGGATTTGTCCGATACCAGCATGAATGGTGCCGTCGGACATGACGATGATGATATCATCTTCCTCAAGGTTTAGTTCGGTGCGAAACACCTTCTTGCCACACACATCAAGCTCAGTACGCTCGAAGTTCTGGCATTGGCCACGATGGTAATAGATAGCCTCGGGGTTGTCGAACTCGAACATGATGCCTTTGCCTTCGGTGTTCACATGGATGATGGAGAAGGTGGAGTAGGCCACGCCGCGCTCCGAACACACGGGCAGCGTTTGGATGATGGTCTCAACGCACTCGTAGATGTCGATGTCGTTGGAAGCCATCGTGCAAAGGATTTTCGAGGTGAGCGTAGAGAGGATGTTGGCCTTCACACCGCTGCCCAAACCGTCAGCCAAGACGAGGGTGGTGAAGTTGTCCTTAACGGTGCTGGCCACATTGTCGCCGCACAACTCCTCGCCGACGTGGTTCAGCGAGGTGCATCCCGTTTCTAAGCAGAGTTCCATCAGTTCTTCTTGTTTTCTTCGGTTAGGGTTTTCTTGAGTTTCAGCAAGGCCACCTTGGTTTCGGCTGTGGTTTCGCCCAATAGCGACGCAATCTCCTGAGCCACACGCATTTGCTTCTTGATAACCTCATCAGTCGTGGTCAAGGTTTCCATCTTCACCTTCATGATGCGGTTTTCGTAATCGACTGAATCGGTGACGTCTTTCAGGATGCCGAAGATGACGTTTTGTCCAGCCAGGTAGTTGATGGATATGTCGACGTATTTTCCAGTGGTGGGGATGTGCGTCTGTTTGCAGCTGATGTGCTTCTTTTGCGTATAGGCGTTGTAGAAGTCGATGGGACTGAAGAAGTCGGTGGCGGGCCGCCCTTTGGCATGAGGGTCGTCGATGCCCAATAGTTCCCTTCCTTTGTTGTTGATTTCTAGGATGTTGAGGTCGGCATCGAGGACGATGATGCCCTCCGGGCTGTTTTGGATGACCTCGAAGGAGAGCGACTCGGCACGCTGGCGCATGTATGGCAGGCAGATTTCGATGTCAGCATAACCGTTGTAAACGGCCCAAGCCTTCTCGCGGCAGGTGGCATAGCCACACGAGCCGCAATTCAGTTCGTCTTCGGGTTTCATCTTACCGGTCTGGTGCAGGATGGCCTCAATCTCACGCTCCGGTGCAGCCATGCTGTGGCTGCGGAGGCGCGGATGAGCGGCAGCCAGACTTAAGTCGAGCGGGCTGTCGTCTTGCGGTCCGGTCAGGGCTTGTTTCTCGCGGCTGACATACTTACGCACATCGGCAGTGGCCTTGATGGATCCACCTTCCTTGACCAACGAGCAAGGTCCATTCACGCAAGCGTCCACGCACAGGTTGATTTCCATCACCACATGGTCGAGATACTCGATGTGCTCCAATGCCTCGACGCACTTCTTCGGGCCGTCGACGGCGATATATTCATAGCCCTCGGGCAGCACGGGGAAGGAGTTGATGATGCCTTGCGGTATCGGATATTCCTTGGCGAGGTTGGGCGTGCCGTTTTTCTTGTTGAGGCAGAGGTTGGTGATTTCGTCGAGTTTGATGTTCTTCTCGTCGAAGAGTTTCACCACATCCTCAAAGGTCAAAACGTGGTCAATCAGATGACATTCTTCGGCTTCACGCTTCTTGGCGATGCAAGGGCCGATGAAGACGATTCGGGCCTCGGGGTGTTGTTTCTTGATGATTTTGGCATGGGCCACCATTGGCGAGTCAACGGGGGCAAGGTATTTGAGTGCTTTCGGATAGTATTCCTGAATCATCCGGCAAGCAGCGGGGCAGGCCGAGGTGATGAAGTTGGTGAACTCGCCCGTCTTGAGCAGGCGCGCATATTCCTTGGTGACGGCTTGCGCCCCGACTGCGGTCTCTTCCGCATCGGCAAAGCCTAACTTGGCCAAGGCCAATTTCATCACGCCAAAGTCGGTGAGGCCGAAGCTCGAAATGAACGACGGCGCAACGCTGGCAATCACCTTGTCGGGACCGGCCAGCATTTGTTTCACTTCTTCCAATTCGCTATGGACAACCTTCGCGTTTTGCGGACAAGCCAACGTGCAGTGACCGCACAAGATGCAGCGGTCTTCGATGATTTCGGCCTGATGGCCCTTGAAATCAATGGCTTTCACCGGACATTCGCGAAGGCATTTGTAGCAATCCTTACATCTCGCATTGCGAAACTCTAAATATTTCGACATGTCGTTCTATTTTAGATTTCAATCAACGGATAGATTTCCTTCACGAAAAGTTCTTCGGCGTTGTCTTTGGTGACGTTGTGCAAAAGCAAGAAGCCATCTTCGGTGCTGATGCTGGCTTTCTTCATCATATTTTCCGAAATGCCGTCGGTCTTCACGTTCACGCCTTTGGCGCAATGGCCGAGGCAGAAGCTGGCCTGCAATTCGACGAGGTCTTCAACGTCATATTTCTTGAGGATGTCTTTCAAGGCTTGGATCACATCGTAGGAACCTTTCAGGTGGCAAGAGCTGCCCACACATACTTTAATATTCATTTTGGGTTAGTTTTAAGGGGTTGTTTGTTTTGAACGGTATTTTCTTCTTTTTGTTGTATTGTTGCCTTACCATTTTTGGCGGGCAGCCGTTTATTTGTGGCCGCCCGCCTGTCAATGGCTATATCAACTCAAAAATTAACTTCGGTATCGTAATAACAGCATTTCAGCAGTTTTTCCATTTCCTCTTGCGTCGGGATGCGCGGGTTGGAGCCTGTGCAAGCGTCGCCAATGGCGTTCTTGGCGATTTCGGGCAGTCTTTCAAGGAACACGTTTTCAGGCACAAAGCCTTGTTCGCAAGGATACGAGTCGGCACCGTAGTTCTTGATGCAGTGCGGAATGTTGAGGTCGTCGTTCATCTTGCGCAGTGCGGCGATGAGCAGGGCAACTTTCTCGTCGTCATTGCTTCCGCCGAGGTTCATTGCGTCGGCAATGGCACCATAGCGTTGTTTTGCCTCGGGGTTCTTGGCGTTGAAGGCAATCACCTTGGGCAGATACATTGCGTTGGCTGCGCCGTGGATGATGTGTGCGCCAAAGTCGGCAAACACGGCTCCCGTCTTGTGGGCCATCGAGTGGACGATGCCCAACAATGCGTTGGAGAAGGCCATACCGGCAAGGCATTGGGCGTTGTGCATCTCGTTACGGGCGTTCACGTCGCCGTTGTACGAGTTCACCAAGTCCCTCTGTATCATCTTGATGGCGTGCATAGCCAACGGGTCGGTGTAGTCGCAGTGGGCGGTCGAAACGTAGGCTTCAATGGCGTGTGTCATTGCATCCATTCCCGTATGGGCCACCAATTTCTTGGGCATAGTTTGGGCCAAGGCCGGGTCGACGATGGCCACGTCGGGCGTGATTTCAAAGTCGGCGATGGGGTATTTGATGCCCTTTTCATAGTCGGTGATGATGGAGAAGGCGGTCACTTCGGTGGCCGTGCCCGAGGTGGACGAAACGGCGCAGAACTTGGCCTTGGTCCGCAGTTTGGGCAGTCCGAACACCTTGCACATGTCCTCGAAAGTGGTCTCAGGGTATTCGTACTTGATCCACATGGCTTTGGCAGCGTCGATGGGCGAACCACCTCCGATGGCCACAATCCAGTCGGGTTGGAACGCTTGCATCACGGCTGCACCTTTCATCACGGTTTCCACCGACGGGTCGGGCTCGATGCCATCAATCACTCTCACTTCCATGCCGGCTTCTTGCAGGTAGGCAATGGCCTTGTCCAAAAACCCGAAGCGTTTCATGCTTCCTCCGCCAACGCAAATGACGGCACGTTTGCCTGTAAAGGTCTTCAATGCTTCGAGAGCGTTCTCTCCATGATAAAGGTCTCTCGGTAAGGTGAATCTGTTCATTTCTTTGTCTGAATTTGAGTTGTTGTTATAAGGTTGGTTGGTTTCGGTTTGGTTGTTGGTGCTTGAAAACCCGTCATTTCCCGTAGTAGGCCTGCTTGTAGATCTCGACGATTTCCTTCACAAGCGGGTATTTCGGGTTGGCGCCGGTGCATTGGTCGTCGTGGGCTTTCTCGGCAAGGGCTTCCACATTGTCCATGAAAGCCTTCTCGTCGATGCCGGCTTCCTTGATGCTGAGCGGCATATCCATATCTTTCATCAGTTGGCGGATGGCGGCGATGAAGTTGTCGATGCTTTCTTCGTCGCTCTTGCCACCAAAGCCGAGGAATCGGGCTGCCTTGGCCAATTTCTCGTCGGCCATAAAGCGTTCATATTTCGGGAACGGCACGAACTTGTTGGGCTTCAGCGAATTGTATTTCACAACGTAAGGCAACAGAATGGCGTTGGCGCGTCCATGAGGGATGTGGTAGTCGCCGCCCAACTTGTGGGCCATGCTGTGGTTAAGGCCGAGGAAGGCGTTGGTGAAGGCCATGCCAGCAATGCACGAGGCGTTGTGCATCTTCTCACGAGCCTTCAGGTCGAACCGGCCGTTCTCGTAGGCGCGTTTCAGGTAGCCAAACACGAGGTCCATTGCTTGCAGGGCGAGGCCGTCGGTGTAGTCGTTGGCCATATTCGAGATGTAGGCTTCAATGGCGTGGGTCAAAACGTCCATACCCGTGTCGGCAGTGGCGCGTTTGGGCAGCGAAACCACAAACTGCGGGTCGATGATGGCCACATTGGGTGTCACGGCATAGTCGGCCAAAGGATACTTGATGCCTTTCTTCTTGTCGGTGATGACGGTGAAGGCGGTCACCTCGCTTCCCGTGCCCGAAGTGGTCGGGATGGCCACCATTTTGCATTGCTGGCCCAAGTGCGGGAACTTCACCACGCGCTTGCGAATGTCCATAAACTTTTGGCGCAGGCCGTCAAACGAGGTTTCTGGATGCTCGTAGAACAGCCACATACACTTGGCCGCGTCCATGGCCGAACCGCCGCCCAAGGCGATGATAACGTCAGGCTGGAACGAGCGCATCTCGGCCACGCCCCTCATCACGGTATCGACATCCGGATCGGGTTCCACGTCGGAGAAAATCTTGTAGTGGCAGCTCTCCTCGCGCTTGTTGAGGTAATACGTCACTTTGTCGACATAGCCGAGTTGCACCATCATCGGGTCGCTCACGATGAAGGCCTTACTGATGCCTTCCATACTTTCGAGATATTGCACCGAACCGTATTCGAAATAGACTTTCGGCGGGATTTTGAACCATTGCATATTCACTCTTCTTTTGGCGATTTTCTTCTTGTTGATAAGGTTGACGGTCGAAACGTTGGCCGTGGTGCTGTTGTGGCCGTAGGAGCCACAGCCGAGGGTCAGCGACGGGGTGTTGGTGTTGTAGATGTCGCCGATGGCGCCTTGCGACGAAGGCGAGTTGACGATGATACGGCCCACCTTCATTGCCTTGCCGAACTTCTCGATGAGATCGTCGTTGGTGCTGTGGATGATGGCAGTGTGGCCCAAACCGCCCAAGTCGAGCATCTTGCGGCACATCTCGAAGCCTTCCACATGGTTGTTGACGACATAGTAGGCCAACACGGGCGAAAGTTTCTCGCGCGAAAGCGGATAGTCGGGGCCGACGTCCTTCAGGCGGGCAATCAGGATCTTCGTGTTCTCAGGCACTTTCACGCCCGACTTGTCGGCAATCCAATGGGCCGACTTGCCCACCACGTCAGGATTGACCGCACCCTTTTCGGCATTGATGACAAAGGCCGACACCTTCTTGATTTCGTCTTCGTTCAAGAAATAGCAGCCGTTTTCTTTCATATAGCTCTCAAACAGGTTGGAAATCACCTTGTCGACGATGACGGCTTGCTCCGAGGCGCAAATCATACCGTTGTCGAAGGTCTTCGACATCATCAGGTCGGTGCAGGCGCGTTTCACGTTGGCCGAGGTCTCTATATAACAAGGTGCGTTGCCGGGACCCACGCCAAGGGCGGGTTTGCCGCAACTGTAGGCCGAGCGCACCATACCCGAACCGCCTGTAGCCAAAATCAATGACACTTTCGGATGGTTCATCAAAGCCATTGTAGCTTCAACAGAAGGATGCTCAATCCATTGGATGCAGTTTTCGGGAGCACCGGCGGCGATGGCAGCGTCGCGTAGGGTCTTGGCAGCAGCCACCGACGATTGTTGTGCCGAGGGATGGAATCCGAAAATGATTGGGTTGCGCGCCTTGGTGCAAATCAGCGACTTGAACATTGTGGTAGAGGTCGGGTTGGTCACAGGCGTAACACCAGCGACGATGCCGACTGGCTCGGCCACTTCCACATAGCCTTCCATTTCGTTGTCTTCCACCACGCCCACGGTCTTTTCGTCCTTGATGGAGTTCCAGATGTATTCTGTCGCGAAAATGTTCTTGATGATCTTGTCCTCATAAACGCCGCGCTGGGTTTCTTCGCGGGCAAGTTTGGCCAACTCGCGATGATGTTCCAAACCCGCCAAAGCCATTGCGTAGACGATTTTGTCCACTTGCTCTTGGTCGAGGTCCACGAATGACTTCAAGGCCTCCTCGGCGTTGTCGACCAAGCGGTCGATTTCTTCTTTAATCGATACATTTTTATCGATTTTGGTCTCTGCTTTTTCCTTTGGTGCTTTCATTTTAGTTAGGATTTAGGAAAACTTATTGATTGTTGTTGTCGGATTCCAGTTTTTTCGCCAATTGGTGCGAGAGTACGGCCAAGGAGGAGGGGAGGTTCTCGTTTTTGACGAGGATGCCCTTGGGCACGTCGAGGAGGGTGAAGGCGAAGTTCCAGATGGCTTGGATACCGCTGCTCACCATTTGGTCGCAAACGGACTGGGCTTGGTCGGCGGGCACGGTGATGATGCCGATCTTAACGCCTGTGCGCCTGACGAAACTTGCCATTTTCTCCATGGGCAGCACATATTTGTCGCCGATTTGCAGCCCGTTCAGGTTGGGATCCTTGTCGAACCCGACGACGATGTTCAGGCCCATGCTCGAAAACTCCTTGTTGGTCAGGATGAGGCGGCCTAAGCTGCCCACTCCGACCACGATGGCCTCGTCTTCCTTGTTGTAGCCAAGGTATTCGCTCAGGTCGTTGATCAAGGTGTCGACCTCGAAGCCCGTGCGCGGCTTGCCGGTGACGGAGCAAACACTGGCAAGGTCCTTGCGCACCAAGACGGGGTTGAAGTTGAGGCTTTGCGCCACGGCTGCCGCCGAAACGAAAGCCTGCCCTTCTTGCTTCAGCTTTCGGATATGGCTGTAGTAGAGCGGCAAACGGCTCAAGGTCGATTTCGTCACTACCAAGGATGTGTTGTGGTGTTTCGCCATATCGATACTATTTTATCCAATTATTTGACGCTGCAAAAGTACAACATTATTCCATAGGTCGCGCAAAAAAAATGAATAATTTTTGAAAAAAGTTACACTGTATTGGTTTTCAACAAAATAAAAAAAATCGCACTCCGAAAAG
>OCTW011543977.1_pt1 | contig 58277 bp, 129 predicted proteins | sample 1539671 | NCBI WGS metagenome assembly OCTW01 (sample SAMN02144230, study PRJEB22623) | gut metagenome | biome: sheep rumen | host: Ovis aries | place: New Zealand | reverse complement strand
ATAATGTACTCATCCAAGTCATAAAGAAAGACTAAAAGAAATGAGAAAGCCAGATTTTGAAAGGGAAGCAGTGGCGTTCTGTTTTGATAATGGAATAAACGTCACCCCATACCAAGCTGCCAGAATCGCAGAATTTTTTTATACGAATGGATATAGCGATGGGTATGCGGACGGAACGAGCGACGAGAAAAAACATGCTTTGGATTAAAATATGAAACTAAGAGATTTAATTAACAGACTTGAATATCTGTCTCACAACGGACAGAACGACAATTTTGATGTGTGCATACGGAACGCAGAGGACGTTGACCTCCCGTTCAGCATAGGGTATGCCTATATTGTGCAGGACCCTCATTATAATTTTGATGAGGCAAAAGAAGGCCCATACAAGTGGATACAGATTGAAACTTATGAAAACCTATGCGATTGTGGGGACTATGAATAAACTAAAATTGTTTGAGAAATGACACCAGAAGAAAAAGATTTATGTAAAACTTGTGAGCATTTTTGGCTTGACTTCCCATTGCCATTAGACAAATATATCGCTCACTGTGAAGTGTTGGACAAAAATGGTGGCGGGTTGTTGGACGATGTGGTTGAGTATCCATGCCTGAAATGCCCGTTTAACTCGTACAGCAGGAAAGTGGATACCAAATTAAGAACATGCGACAAACTTGAAATGGAAAAACTGTACGGGGAGGAATATTAGTATGACACAAGAAGATAAACAACTACTCTTAAAAGACCTTTCTGCAAGATTGCCATATGGCGTTAAAGTAGATGTATCAAGGGTTGAAGAATGGAGACAATTAACGCTTACTCCATTTATTCTTGCAAATTACTATAATGATATTGAAAAGGTTAAGCCTTATCTCCGTCCAATGTCAAGTATGACTGAGGAAGAGAGAAGATACTTGTTGGAAGAACTTGGTTTTGATGAAGATTTGGAGAATGGAGAACTGAATGATTTTGGTTCCTACGTTTACCATAGTGTCAATGTACTTCCACTATTTGATTGGCTCAATGCTCATCATCTTGATTTCCGTGGTTTAATCCCTATGGGACTTGCTCTTGAAGCGCCGGAGGACATGTATAAAACCGAATAAATATGGCTGTTGCAAAATGTGGTATGCATTGGTCATGGGATAGTCCAATGTGGTGTTCCGGTAAAAAAACGGATGAAAGTAAGAAACAGAACGAAGTTGATAAAATGTGTATCGGTTGTCCGTGGTATAAAGGAAATAAAAAAGAAAACGATTATGATTACTGAAGATTACGTTAGTTTTGAAGTTGCAAAACTCTTGAAAGAAAAGGGGTTTGATGAAAACACACCGGTCAATTATTTTGTGGGTGATGACAAACCTCGTGGATGTGCAGTAGGTGAAATGATTTACCATAAAAGACTAGAAGAAGATACACACCTTATTGCTTGTCCGACTCTTCAAATGGCGACGAAGTGGCTGAGGGATGAGAAGCATTACTACATCCAAGTTATGTTGGATGGTTGGGCTTGTGGAGACCACTCCGGTTACTATGTTGTAATTCAGAAAACTGACTCGGATTTTGAAATGATGCTTCAAGATGCCGTTAATGAGGTATTCTATCAAACTTATGAGGAAGCCTGTGAAGCGGCAATTAAATATTGTCTTGAAAATTTGATTTAGATATGATTGAAGAAGATTATGTAAATTTTGAAACTGCCAAACTCTTGAAAGAAAAGGGTTTTACTGAGTGGTGTTTTAAGTGCTACGGAGTTGCAGTACTTCATAATGGGGCGGATATCAGTTTTGATGAAGAATGCGAACTGAAAGATGAAGGCAGGGGAGATGAAATTGAGTATGTAGAAGGCGGAAGGCTCTATGATTATGCCTGCAATAACCGTGAAAAGGTGCGAGCGGTATGGGCAGCTCCGACATCGTGGGTTGCAATGAAGTGGCTGAGGGAAGTACATAATTTACATTGTGTTGTTGATTATGATTTTGTCCTCGGATGGTACTGTCAGATTACCAGCCTCAAGGAAACGGTAGAGTATGACTATGAGGAAATGAAGCACTATCATCCGGAGAAGGACAATGGTTTCTCATCTCCAGAGGAAGCCTGTGAAGCGGCAATTAAATACTGTCTTAAGAATCTTATAAAAAATGAAGATAAGGAAGAAGAATCTGAAATTACAGTTCCTAAGACAGTTGATGAAGCAATCTCTACGCTTGAGAAAATACTTTCAGAAGAGGACAGGGAATATCTTCTTAAAAATGGAGCAATTTCAATGCATGATTCTCTTGGCAGATGGATTAGAAATGAATGGGGATTATGGACTGGTTCTGAACTTAAAGATGAACTGATGAGCATGAATAAGGGCCTTAATCACCCTGATGACATGTCAAACTATATTATAGAAGAATTTATTAAATATTGGAACAATAAGTTATGATTACCGAGGATTACGTTAGTTTTGAGGTTGCCAAACTCCTTAAAGAAAAGGGGTTTGATGAGGAGTGTCAGAAATATTATGGTGATTATAAGTACCCCTGTCCAACCCTCCAAATGGCAACAAAGTGGTTAAGAGAAAACTTCAATATGAACCCAGTTCCGTATGCCACAAGTATTGGGTGGTATTTTGAGGTCTTCGATTTGACTCAGATGGATATTACCGGTTGTGCCCTCCTTTATCAGGTCGGTATTCCGTCAAAAGAAAAAACGTTTGAAACCTGCGAAGAAGCGTGTGAAGCCGGGATTAGGTATTGCCTTGAAAATTTGATTTAGATATGAAATACATTGACGTAGATAAATTTAACGCTGAGATTGAAAGACTTTATAATGGGGAAGCACCAAAGCACGACCCACAATGTAATTTTGACGATGGCTATTTTACAGGAATAGACACAATATCCCAGTTAATTGACTCTTTCCAGCAGGAGCAACCGGGTGTGGATTTGGAAAAGGAGATTGATGAAATATGGAATCCTCGCTTTAATCTTGGCTGGGACGAAAAATCACTACTATCAATTAACCGTAGTGCATTTGAAACCATTGCCCGTCACTTCTACGAACTTGGCCTTAATGCAAGAAAGGAGGAATAATTATGATATATCACGGAAACGAAAAAGAAAACCACAGGGGGAGTCACGTAAAATACTGTCACTGTGGGAAATGGCACGAAGGAACACTACTGGAACCGGTAAATTACCAATTTGTCGTGACGAAAGAAAATCCTCCGGCAATACTTTCAACGCATACGTATGTTACCCCGGACCATGAAGATGTTGTAGATGCGAGAATGAAGGTAGCAAATGGGAACTATACGGAAGACGACCTTAAACTCCTGATGCAATACCTAATCCCGGCAAATCGCGTCACGGAAGTTGAAAGCGTTGAAATCACAGACGCTGACGACATCACCCAGGAGGAGGCGGACAAAATTATTGAACAACTATTAAAGGAAAAAGAAAAATGACATTAGAAGAAAGAATTCAAAAGGACCTGGTATCGGCTATGAAGAACCGCCAGGAGAACGCATTGGCAGCATTGAGGTCCATTAAGACTGCCATTCAAAACGAGAAGACAAACGGCACATATCACGAACTTACCGATGCTGACGTTGTTGGACTCATACAGAAGCTCATCAAGCAGCGTAAGGAAAGTATGGACATATATTCTCAGGCCGGTAGGAACGAACTTGCCGACAAGGAGCAGAAGGAGATGTTCGTCCTTATGGAGTATGTGCCGAAGCAGCTCACCGAGGAAGAGGTTGAAGAGAAGGTAAAGTCCATCATCGCCGAAACCGGAGCATCTTCTATGAAGGATATGGGCAAGGTTATGGGACTTGCCACACAGAGAATGAAGGGCCTGGCCGAAGGAAAGACCATTTCCCAGATTGTAAAGAACCTGCTCAGTAGTTAAAACGTATGAGACTTGATTATGAGATGATATGTGGCCTCGTGGAGTGGAAGGACAACGCCTATAAAATCACTAATGATTTTTATCGTTTTAAGGTTTTTACTGAAAGAATGGCACAGTTTTTGCATAATGAGACAGGAAAAGATATTCCGGTCGGGTCTGTCGGTAAATTGACTTACGACGAAATGAGACAACTTAACCAACTTATAACCGGGGCAAAAAAATTCATCGGTTTATTTGGGGCTCATAGGGCGAATGCATTTGATATGGATTGTTTCTACGAGGTAGGTAAAGACGGGCTGGCAACGGAAGACGAACTGAAGTACGATTATATTTTTAATGAATTATAAATCAAATACTTATGTTAATTTTTTATCTTGTAATAAGTTGTTGCGCCGTTATTTTTTGTGCTATCGGCTTTATTATCAGTATTCGCGATGAGGAGTGGGGTTCGGCTTGTTTTGCCTTCTTCCTCGGCGTAATGTCATCTATTCTGCTTTTTGCTGATATCTATGCAATCCGCAGGGGCAACATACAAACCGTTGAATACTATTTTCCCGCCGACCACTATACATTCGAGCAGATTATAACGGAAACCAATGAAACAAAATATGTTGGAAATGACACGCTGGTTGTTGTGAAGAAAGACACGACATATAAGTTGGTTGGGCAGGACCCTATCATTGGCGGAAGCAACCATTTTAATAGAAAATATCCGGACTGATTATGAAAATGAAAAAGATTTTAGTATTTTTACTGATGGTTGTTCTGCTTGCATCGTGCGGCAAATTGGAATACAAGGCGACCATTACCTATAAAGTATATTATCCTGGGAATACCGTCACAAAGTCATATACCATCGATTCAACATCAGAGCCTCGTTATATTCTTGGTTCCGATAGGGGAAGTAATTACCTTTATGTTGCTCCAAGCTTTGGTATTTATGCCCGCCGAACCAAACTGGAAGATACTTCAGCACCAATCGAGGTTATTTCAATGACTAAAACGAAAAAATAATGAAAGAATTACTTGCAGATAAATACGCCAGACTCAAGGCAGAGGAAAACGATTTCAAGAAAAACCTGGCGGAGGAAATATATCCAGGAATTGAGAACCTTGTCGGTAAGACCATCTATGAATGCCACTCCAGCAAAAGAAACCCGAACGCAGATTTTGATGAATGGGAAATTACCGGATACAGCGTTCTCGGGAAGGACATGCATGGTCTGGCGAAGAAACTTGGTGGCCGGTATGGTTTTCCTTATGCGAAGAAAATCACGAAGGCGTTGATTGCGGGCTGTGAGGATTACCTTTCGAAACTTAAAGACCTTTCAACTGATGATTTGGAAGTCATTTTCTACGTTGAGCGTAATACCCCGCAATGGAAAAGTTCAATGGGCATAAGATACTCCAAGGACAAGGGGTTTGAAGACCGGTATGGGAAAATAAACTACAGTTTCAACAAGGACGATTTCAAGGAAAGGATTGAGAAAGACCGCGAAGAGTACGAGAAGTATTATGCCCCGAGGGAAGGGTATGTTGCTTGCGAGCGTTGCGGAAAACAAGTGCCTGAAAATGAAGTGGTTAAATACAAACTCATTTACCAGGCGTGGGACAACTATCGCGGCAGGTACGTTGCGGACAGGATTGGTACTTTCTGTTCCGGAGAATGTGCGATGAACGAACAAATGTCGCTGGAAGGGTAGTTTGGCACGGTTTTTGTAATAGTATGGTTGAAGATATTAAAAGAAATGTTATGAAGAAGTTTATCACATTATTGGCAGCTATGATGCTGTGTTCCTGTGATTTTGATACGGAAAGTCTTGTGCCCGGCTCAGAGAAATCATTGGAGAACGACACGAAACTCATTGAGCTCACTTTTGAAGGGCATACGCATCAGTTTATTTTCAACCATTCGTACGTCGGCGGATATGGTGGTTCTTATGATGTAGAAATCATACACTGGCCGAGTTGCAAATACTGTGAGGAAGACAAACAAAACGATTGACTATGAGCGAGATACACAACCATATTACTTATCCAGAAGAACTTAAGCCTTGTCCTTTCTGTGGAAAAAGACCTTATTGGTATCTTAGGGGACGGGATGAACCGTTTAACAAAAAGTCGGTAACCATCAAATGTGATTGTGGTGTTACGATGGAACAGTCTGCGATTCGTTATGATGTTGAATGGCTTAAAGAGAAAATGATTGAAAAGTGGAACAACAGGGTATGAAAAAGTTTGAATACAAAAGTTTGCCGTTGAAGCATACTGAACTTGTTGTTTCAACTAAGCTTAATGAGCTCGGCAAAGATGGGTGGGAACTTATACAGGTGGTCCACCAATACGGGACCGGGCATGGTTTGGAATCACCATCGGTTCTTTGTATTTTAAAACGGGAAAAATGAAAAAATACTACGCACATATCTGGCTGGACGATTTCAGAGCACCAAAGATACCTCAAACGGAGACCATCGCTTGGGTGAAAACCTATGATGAGTTTGTTGCCCAGGTTAAAGCTTTCGGTAAGGACATCTCAAGTTGTATCGTCCATTTTGACCACGACTTGGGAGAGGGAAAGGACGGTTATGATTGTGCTAAGTGGCTGATTGACTGGTGTTTGGAGAACGACTATGGTGTTCCGGACTATGATATTCAGTCGTCAAATCCGGTAGGCAGGCAGAACATCGAGTCGGTGTTTGAAAGCTATTGGAAGGTATTCTTTAATAACAAATGAGTTATGAGTAAGGAAAAAGTAATTCAAAGTGCGCTTGATGAATATTACGGGCGTAGTAAGCAGATTAAGATTGATGCAATAACCGGCCACCTTGACAGAATGGAACACGTAGAACGCGAATACATGCTTAGGGGAATACTTGAAAAGGTGTATGACGCTGCATTGTCTGGTAAATGAAAAATCCCAGGTCTTTGTTGCCTGGGATTGTCTTTATTTCCTGTCTGTAAGAAGCGAGTTCAAACGGTTCCTTTCCTTTGATGTAAACTTGTAAGGAACGCCGGTATCGTTTTTCTTACCCTTTGCTTTCTTATATCCTTTGCTTCTCGCTGCGGCTTTCTGCGCCTCAGTACCATTCTCTACGCCATAAAGCTTGTAGTAGTAGTGGGCTGCATTTGTTCCGTCCGCATTGAGCTGGGAGACGATGGTTTTATCCTTACTTGAAGTCTTTTCCTTCTTGTTCTTTCTCTTGCCCTTCTTTTTCTTTTTGCTCTCGGAAAGAATTTGTGCGACGGACTGGCGGGCATATGATTCAGCGAGCTGGCGGAGTTCGTTTATTCCGGCAATCTCTTCATCATCTTTCTCGTCATTATAGACCGGGTCATCGTTTCCGTCTACATCAGGGCCTTCATAATGCCTTCCTGGCTGTGACTTACCCATTTCCTCCCAGAAATCGTTATGAGTATCTGGTTCATCGGTGAAGTCAAAATCATCCACTTCGTCATTGTCAAAACCATCATTTTCGTCATCATGGCCATATTTGTCATTCCACCAGCTTGGCATACTATCCATCTCACCGAGGGATTCACGGACAAGCCCTTTGATATAGTTACTTAACTGCTTTTTCTCGTTGATAGTCATAATAAAAGAATTCTTTAATAATAAATAGTCTTTTCGACGCAATTATTCAAGCGAAAAAAATGCAAAAAAAGTTGGACTATTAAAAAAAAGTATGTATTTTAATATTACCGCGTCCGAGACTGACAAGTTTGGCACGGTTTTTGTATAATAGATAGTGTAATTGAAAGTTTAACAATAAAAAGAGAAAAATTATGGACAGCATGATTTACGACAGAAACATCACTCTTACTGAGAACGGCGCCGCTTCCTTCGCATCCGCAGGAAAGGCCATCATTGACCAGTTTGCTCACGCAGGTACTGCCATTGGTAGGCCTATCACCACCGTGTTTGCAGAGCAGGCACAACTTTGGCGTGAGGACCCTGAGTCTGCCATTCGTTTCCCGTTCTATCTCCGCCTTATCACCAGAAAGGTTAAGGTCAGCGAGAACGAGAAGACCGATACCGTTCAGAAGGGTGCTGGTCTGAGGGACGAGGCATTCAAGCGTATCCTTTGGGTCGCTTACAACCAGCCGGAGGTATTCAAGCGTAATGCTTGGCTCCTGCCGGTAGTGGGCTCTTGGAAGGACCTTTGGACCCTCATGCTCCTGGACATGGACAATGAGTGTCTGCTTGACAAGACCTTCATTTTCAGCATCATGGCCGCTGGTCTTGATGATGCCACCCAGTGTGACCTTATCCGCAAGTACATGCCTGCGATTAAGTCCACCGAGAAGTGCAAGACAGAGAGGGCCAAGAGCCTGAACGTGCTTGCAAAGGCGTTCGCTGCATTCCTCGGCCTCAGCGCCAAGGAGTATCGTAAGATGAAGGCTTCCGGTACGGCACACGATTTCCAGAAGCTCATCTGCTCCAGGGCATATGCTGACATTGACTGGAAGACCATTCCTGGCCGCGCCCTCACTCACCTGATTTCCGGTAAGTTCCTTGACAACCACGGTCTTACCCAGAACTACCTCAAGTGGGTTATGTCACAGCCGACCGTCAAGTTCACTGGCTATGTCTATGAGCTTGGTATGAAGCTGGACGCTATGGGTCGTAACCTGTCCATGAACCTTGCCCCGTCCAAGGCTGCAGCTCTCTACACCATCAACAAGCAGTTTGATGGCCTGATTGAGCTTGCCAAGAAGGACCAGGGTGGACTGAAGGGTAATGTGCTCTGCGGTCTTGACACCTCAGGCTCAATGAGTTGCAGTATCCAGGGGGTTCCGGGGCTTACCTCCTACGATGTGTGTGTCTCCCTCGGTATCTACTTCTCCGAGCTGAACGAGGGTTACTTCCATAATGTTGTCGCTATGTTTGATGACACTTCGCGTGTTATGAAGCTTTCCGGCACATTTGCTGAGAAGTGGGAGGCAATCCGCAACGCTACGACCGCATGGGGAAGCACCAACTTCCTGTCGCTCGTAAGACTGCTTGTGGACCAGAGGAAGAAGCACCCGAATATCCCGGAGAGTGAGTTCCCTCAGACCCTGCTTGTTGTTTCCGACATGCAGTTCAACCCTAGCGGCTACTACAACCGTCCAAGGGAGCGTGAGGCCACCAACCAGGAAGCCGCAAGGGCTATCCTCCGCGAAGCTTTCAGCGACGAGTTCGTTGACAACTTCAACTTCATCTGGTGGTATTGTGCCTCCCGTGACGGAGCTGGCCACGATGTTCCTGCAACGATGGACCAGGGCGGAAACTACATGTTCAGTGGTTTTGACGGTTCCATCATCACCCTTCTGCTTGGTGGTGATGAGCAGACCAAGCCGGACGGAACACCTCTCACGATGGAGGAAATGGTAAATAAGGCGCTTTCCCAGGAGATTTTCGCTTTCGTGAAATAATCCAGGGAAGCCCCTATTTATAAAATTGGGCATTAGCCTATAAACTGATAAAACAACAAAGCGATGAAGAAAATTCTTTGTGGAATTGCTGTCGTTCTTGCTATGGTCCTTGCTACTTCATGTGGTCAGCGCCAGCAGAAGAACGTTGTTGAGGAGGAAGTAGTTGAGGCCGTTGATTCGACCGCAGTTGCTGCAGATACTCTTCAGGTAGCCGAATAAGTTATTGACTACATACGAAAAAACGGACTCACTTAATTGTGGGTCCGTTTCTTTTTATTTCAGTAATTCGTTTAATCCTTTGTTTAGGTGTTTCTTAAAGTCCTTGTATGCTACACTTTCAGTAATCGTCTGTTGGGCTGGCATAAGGGCTTGCCTGAATGCATCGTACATATCCCATAGACATTGTGGCATCTGCTCCTTGAATCCTTCCTCGTCTCCATTGACCAGGCATTGTCTTACTGCGGTTCCTGAAATTCCAGCCGTATTAGATGCGGAGCCTCCATCTGCGTCCATATCCTTGTCAAGACCGATGACCTCAAAATTGTCAACGAGATTAAAGTCCTTCCCGTATCGTTGTATCATTGCCTCGTATGACGGCTTCCTGTCCATTCCGGTCGTCCAGGTTATTGGCTCCATGCCTCTTTCCCTTATAGCTTCAACCCACATATCAAGGGACGGCCTCGGAATTGGAATGATGTCTGCGATAAGGTCACTATATGTAGATTTTAACCTTCCGAACATTTCATCTTCCACTTCTCCGTTGAATGGATGTGCAGCTATTGACTTGGCTGTTTTTCCGGCCATAACGGGGCAAATAACGGTCCTCAGGCCCCTTTTAGCCGCCTCTTCAAGGTTGCTTAGGTGCCCAAGATGGAATGGCTGAAAACGCCCCGTATAGACATTTACGGGCATTCTACCGCCGTATCTGTCTTCAATCTCTTCATTGATTTGTTTCTTGTGCGAGGCGTGCTTGAGGGAACGACGTAGCTTGTTAACAGTAATTTGTTCATTGAGACTTGGCTGTTCTCCCGCCTTTTCTTGCTCTGCAACCTCAGCGGCAGTTTCCAGGAGACCCATGAAGAACTTGATAGCGACCGGCATAGCAATTACATCGTCTATAGGGTATCCGAGCGTGACGATAGCCTTTACTATGTACATAAAAGCCATGAGCTGACCTGGTTTCTTTAATGTCTTAACCAGAACCTTCCTGTAAAAATCAACTGACTTTCCCCTGAGGTCACCTATCTTTTTGAACAGACTTCTTGCCTTGAATATGTCTTTGACCTGGCCCAGTTTTGACTCGTTAAGGCCTGATTTGAAAAAACGATGCACGGATACTACCTCATTAAGGGTATTCTCCTGTCCAGCTCTTTTAAGTTCATACTCTACTTCTTTGGCACTACCATTATTGCCAAATAACATATTGAATACCGCCATGATGAAGTTGTCGCTCTTCAAGGCGGTCTTTAATGCATTTAATAGTCCTTTCTTTTCGTTAAATTGTTCTACCATATTTCTCAACTACATACAATTACCTACTATAAATATCGTTTTACAAGATAAAAAATAAAGTAAAACAATGCAATAATTTCTTCTTGTACTTTTTACAATAAGCATCTATTTAATAATGTGAGCCGATTAAAGTACTATCTTAGCTCACCATATATAATACATTTATAAACAATGATTTAACTATGTTTGATTGGGAAAAGTACAACAAAGAAATGTTGAAGAGGAATCATAAGTACATTCTCCTCTTTTTCCTTGTCTGGGTAATTTACACCGCAGGATTTGGTTTAGCACTTGCACATGTCCAGGGAACGGCCTACCTGATTGCCGGAGCCGTTGCCTATATAATCTCCTGCTTTGGCTTCAAGAACATGGGCTCGTATTGGAACCTGAAAGAAAGACTCTCCTATCACTGCAAGCTTCTTAAGGAATGCATTGAAGGGTTTGTGAAGAAGAAGGGGCTTGAAAAGGAGTTCAACGAGTTCAGCGGAAGCGAACTTTAATTGTACGAAAGGTTGATTTTTTTACCGCGAGGATTTGTTTCCTCGTGGTTTTTTTTGTACTTTAGAGATGTAAGAATAACACGATAAAGTTTAACAGAATGCCTTATTTTGACACAGAACTTTTTAAGAAAAACGGAGCATCGCAAATAACCGCATGCAACGACCAATATTCAGGGGTGAAGTACGAAGTTTCATTTGAACTGGACAACAACGGTCTTAACAACCTCCAGACAGCATTGAGGGGCCTTGAAGCGAAAGATGACATGACGCAATTGAAAACTGAGCTGGTCACGATGCATGGGGTGAATAACAGTCCCGGAAACACAATTGAAGAGAAGATTGACAACTATCTGGGCAAAAAGGCCGGAAAGGTGGCGAAACCGGAAATCAATACGACGAACCCTTACTACTTGGCCAGGTATCGGTTCAAGCACAGACAAGATAATGGATAAAACCTATGAATATGAATGGCTTAATTATGGATGAAAACTATCTAATGAGGAATGAAATGGCAGATTGGGAAGATATGTGCAATAGTCCGTGGACTGTTAAGGGTCTTGACCTCGGCAGAGATGACCACTATGGAATTTCCATTGACAATGATTTTATTAAAGAAATCGTAGAAAAAGCGGTTAAGGAATTATTGGAAGAGGAAAAGACCAAACCAGTAATGATTGAAAAATATCATATGAAGCACAAGTAAAGATAACATTTATAAACATTTAACAGACAAGTAATTATGGGAAAGTTTGAAACTATTTTGACTACTACCGGCGACGCTGTCCTTCAGAAGCGTGCCAAGAACCTCGCCCAGGCCACCAAGGAGACCTTTGAGGATGAGAAGAGAGACATTGAGAAGCGCATCCGCAATCTTGAGAACGAGATTATTTCCATGGAAGACCTCTCAGTCCGTTCAACCCAGGACCTTGTTGTCGGCGAGAAGCTTGATACCAACGCTTGGGTCAAGAAGCGCGTCAACATCGGCCTTGAGCTCCGCGACCTGAAAATTGAGAAGAAAGTTGTTGACGAACTCATCAGCGAGTATTTCGGCGAAGAGGCCAGTAAGTAATCTGTAAATCCGGCGGTCGGCGAATAACTGACCGCCATTTTTGCCTATGGGACTGTTAATAGACGGAATAATCGGCCCGGTGCTTGAAACCTTCGGGGTAATTGAGGTCGGCGAGAACGGAGAATGGACTCGCAAAGAGCATGACACCACGAGGAAGGAATACCAGAAGAAGGAACGGGAGGATAAGGAAAGCTTATGGGGACGCTTCGTAAAGTGGCTCCAGGGTATCGCGTCCCGTTTCAAGGCCAAAATAAAAAGAAACCGTACACCAGAGGAAAGGTATCGTGCTGCGGTTCGAAAAACCCCGGAAAAGACAAACAAGTCATTGACTGAGGTTGTAAATGATATTATCAGTAGCGGAAGGAAAACCAGAGACATATCAAAGGAAAAATTACGCAGGATATCAAAGTTTGAAGGGAAAATTCTGTCTTCAAACGAAGGGTACAAGATTTGGTATGGCGACCATTTCCCATATGACGACGAGGTTGAGGAGGGCGTTGTCTATGTAGTTAAGGGACAGGGAGATTTGTTGTTTAATACCGGTCCTCTTGCTGGGATAAGGCAGGACGCTTACTATGTGTGGGACAAGGCCAAGGAAACATTTGAACCAATTAGAACAACACCCCCAAAGGAAACCCTCACTGACAAGGATGCCAGAGAATTTACGGTTAAAAGCGGGGATGATGATACTCGTTGGTACTACACTGGGGATATTCTACACGACCCAACCAGGAATTATGTAATCTACCCGAATACGCTTGATGACTATGATGAGACCCACAATGGAATGCGTCCGTGGGGCATACTTTAAAAAATTGATGTTGAATACGAATAACAGTAAACAGAGAAGTATTTATGAAGACGATGAAAGAATATCTTTCCACGCCTGAAGGAGTAAATCAGATGTGGAAAAAGGTTAATGAGGTACTTGACAATTTCAATTTTGACAATGTTGAAACTGTGATGGAAGCTCTTGACTGGGCCTGGGCTTGTGCACCGTCCGAGGCTGTAGAATATGAGGAAGAAGGGTGCAGGATTAAACGTCAAAACACCCTGGTAGAAGGCGGATATGAATATTTCCCCAGGCACAAACAACTCCTTAAGACGGCGAGGGAAATGATTGTCGGGTGCATTGAAGACATGCCGGACGACGAGACCAGGTGGGCCGAAAGCGGTGGAGGACTCAGGGTGGAGGTAAGCATCTGCACTGACAAGGAACGCAAGGACTATTATGGTGGTTCAGACGCAGATGTGGATGATTTTGAACACTCCGTTGATATAGCACTTTATTTCATCGTTGAGGAAAGTACATCATACTAACGACATATGTTTACTGAAATTACACTTTTTGCTTTAATCAGCACCCTGGCGTTATTCTCGTTCATAGGAGCCGGTGTTGTGCGTTTCGGACTGTTACCTTCCTATTCGGCCTATTCTTCAAAGTGGGGCCAGGCAGTTCCGATGAACAATATGAACCTTTGGAGCGTGGTTACATTCGTAGCTGCGTTCCTGTTGTGTCCGGCCCTTCTGGAACTCGGTGCGGCTTCAATGTGGCAATTCCTTGGGTTCCTCACACCGGTCTATCTGATTACGGTATCATTGACCCCGGAATGGCAGACGAAATTAGACCAGTATAAAGTCCATATGATAGCAGCTGCCTTGTGTGCGACTGGTGGTTTGGGGTGGCTCATATTCGTCATGCACGCCTTAAAGGTTCTGGGCTGCGTATTCGCCTTCATAATGACTATGGCGTTATTCAGTGGGACAGCAAAGACCAGTGCGATTTTCTGGCTGGAGATGTTCATGTTCTTATCGGTTTATTCAACAGTTCTATTGGTCATATTATAGTTTTTGGCTTCATTTGACTATTTATAAACGATAAAACGTTAAATAGATGGCAAGAAATTTGATTAAATACCAGAATATGGGAGAGTTCGTAGAGGCCCAGGAGAATGACCATGTAGTTGAAAGCATCGTCCCAGGTGTGGCTTATGTAAAGGAAGGGCCACAGCCAGGACCGGAAATTATAGACATAGATGACCAGTTCGCTATCGGTGCCGGAATGCCAGCTCCTGACGGAAGTGCTACATTCTACAATGATGCTCCACAACCAGGACCAAGAATTGACTTTAAGTCTTAAAAAGTAAAAAGAATTAAAAAATGGATGTTGAATTACTCAGCATCCATTTCTTTTTTATCAGTATCCTCTTCTTTAGCTTCAACAATTGGTTTCTTGTGCCTACCGATTTCAATGTGTGCGTTTCCGTAGCTAGCCTTAATCTTTGCGCCGCTTTCCACAAACTTTGGAATATTTGCTGTTACATAAAGCAGCCAAGTTCCGCCAATTATGAGCGCTGCGGCTTTGAGAACACTCCCATTAATAAGTCCAAGCGGGGGTACTATGAATCCCGCAACCAGAAGTCCGATTGATAGGAACAATATGATATATAGCCCCAACGGCATTCCCCATATAAAGTCTTTTATTATGTCTGCCATATTATGTTTCCTTTGCCTACTAATAAATAGTGAGTAATCATAAAAACAACATATTCAATAAAAGAGTGTTCCGGTTGGATAAACGCAAAAACAAGACTATTTATCAATGAATAACTGATAACAATAAGCAGTCAAAAACAACTCTATAATATGAGAAACATAAGATTATTTGAAAATTACGAAGACTTCCTTGCGATTCAGGAAGCTATCAGTGGGTCAGGTAAGTATGTTGAGGACATATTCCCTGGTTTTGTATATACGAAGGACATGTATTCCGGAGACACCTATGCCTACTATAATGGTCATGAAGAAGAAGACAGTGATTACCATTTCGGTGATGTCGTATATCTTGCGCCTAATGGAAAGCTTAAGAGCGTCTATTGGTCAGAATATGACGAAAGCATGGGTGAAAAGGTTGGCCTCATTGTCGTCCCTACATCACATGCCGCTGATGGAAACGCCCGTATGATTGCGTTTGAGAATGCAATGAATGGTGCAGAGAGTGATGGGCCCAAATTATCAATACGTCCGAATGTTACTGACGGAGGAGAAAGGGTTCTCGGTGCATCAGAAAACTATTTCTTTGAAAACAAATATAATTGGTATGGGGATATGCTGGCTAATGGCGTCCTTTGTTGGGATATTGCTGAGGCTTCCAGAGGTGGTGTTGGAAGTGACCCTTATCTCTATTTTATTAATACTTACCTTACCGGTAGTTCATCTGGGCCAATTCAATATTTAAGTTCCGACTGGGCACGTTCACTTATTAATCCGATGTCCCCGAGCGAAGGATATGCATATTTTGGCGGTGGGCTCAGAGATTTAGAGGCATCAACCAAGAATGACAATGTCCTCGGTATCGGAACAATTGACACAACAGGAAAGTATTCTGACCAGGGCATCTTTCTTGGTGTTTCTCCATATCTTACCGACGGAACCCAAAACCCTAATTATGTTGAGCCAGATTGGGTGCATGCTGGTGGATTTGGCCCTAAATTAGAATCCGTTGAACCAGCTAGGAATGGCGGAGATGTTCTTCTTGGTGAAGCCAGCAATACCCTTAAAAATCCTTTTGCTGACTGGGACGGCTATGCGAACACTTATAAGCTGCAAAGCTGGGGCGAAAATGCCGCTTATGCTGCCATGCAATATAGCACAACAGGAACAAACGCCGGTGACTGGTACGTAGGTGCAATGGGCGAAATGGGTTATGTGGCCGCAAGGGCCTGGGCAATTACCTACATTATGCAGATGCTTAATGGGCAGGAATTATTCCTCGCCTATCCGAATAGCCATTACGAGGACCCAGAAGCAATATTCACGTCAACCGAGGTAAATTCAACTGGCGCCGGACACAATGGTAACGTCCTTTTCCTTTGTAGACAACAAACTGGATTTTCACCTGTTGCAAAAGCTGGAAGTTCAAATGAAGCAAATGGTGAGGAATATCCTACCGATATCCCACAATTTAAAGGTAGTGATTCGATAATATTTACCTCATATTTGGATGTACCTGCTACCGTGCGTCCTATGGCAATGATTAAGGAAGGCGAGATTCAGCACGCACCATTTACTCCAAGGCCTGAAAACGGCGGCGAGCTCGCACTTTAGCCTTAAATGTTTTTTCAACCAATAAATGGATATCACTTAATTGTGGTATCCATTTTTTCTTTCCAAAACCTACCATAATCTACCACTTCCAACCATATTTTGTGTACCCAAGAAAGTGTTTTTAAAACCAGAAGTTTCGTTGTATTAAGCATTTAGCTCCCTTAACCTAAAATAAACACCCCATAACATCATTTAATATATTATATATCAATCATTTACGATTAATCATCAACCTGTCTGGCCAAAACCCCGATTTTCTTTTAATTTCCAGGTCGAAAACACCCCGAAAAATAGGCGTGAAGGAAGGCAAGATAGACGAATTTGATTTTCCAATTTTTCTTAAGTAATTCAATGTACTATTTATATAGAAAATAAGATAGAGATATGGGACAATACTTACATCATTACGAGACAGAGAACGCATTTAATGCGGCATATAATGGAAATGACTATCATGAGCCTTGGGTATCATATACAGACGAAACCGAAGGGCAGGAACATGTGGATTATAACAAGAGACCACCGTACATATATCAGCTTTGGGAGGAGCTTGGAAATACGGCTCCGATTCCAGAGAAGGTCATGATTTTTGACAACAATGATTCCGATATATATGTACAGCATTCAATAGCTGATGCGGTTGAGTATGACTGGAATGCAACAGGGGCTTCGCAGAACTATAATTGGTCTCATGTCATTCTTGTGGACGACCCTTATTCTTGGGCCCAGGTAACAATAAAGGATTCAACAGCTCTCACGGAGTCGGATTTCGATTTACCAGATACCGCCCGCCGAGACATATATTTCATGTGGGAAATTGAGAACGACCCCAACGATGATTTGTATGTTGATGGTGAACATGAAAAGACCAGGTGGGTCCACCAATACGGAGATATTTACTGGTCTTCTCCAACCGATGAATACAAAGTCGCCCTGCATGACGGAAAGCTATACCTGATGGTTTTCAGCGTAGAATAATCCGACATTGAAAACAGAAGTTGAATGGATATCACAATGATAGTGGTATCCATTTTTTTTATGCTCACAATTGGGATAGGCCCATCTGGAGTAAGCACACAATAGGAATAGACACTGGACAACTCTACGGGATAGGCTTACAATAGGAGTAGATGGAATTAACAGAAAAAAAATTTTTATAGAAGAAAAATTCTCTTATTCTTGCAATGGGTGTTCGTACAGTAGGGATAGGGAGATTAATAGGAAAGAGTATAGTTTAAGAGAAAGGAACATAGATTAAGAGAAAGGATGTTTTTTAAGAATATTCTGACAGACGGAGTAGGGGAAAAACAGGAAACTAACAAATGCCTACGAATTTTTTCTCGAGAATTTTCGAAAAAATTTCTAACCAAAATATATCCCCTCCCTTATATATCTTAACTAAAATCCCCCTCCGGGTTAATATCCATAATCCATAATCCCCATTTTCCGCCGATTTATAATTCGCCCACCACCCCTTACTATTGTTAACATATGTATAGGCCCCCACAGACTGTAAGCAATTCGCCCCACCTTTCTTTCAGTCCGTAACCCCTCCAATTTTAAAAAAATATTCTGCCAATATGTCAGTCCCAGCCTCTCTTTAGTAGGCTTAAGACAGCACTGAATAAAATATGCTCCCGCCCTGAATATTATGCATCTTTAGTGGGCTTAAGAGCGGGGGGAGTATGAATATTCTGCCAGAGGGGAATTTTGTAGTGGAAAAATCTACGGGCGAAAAAAATCCCCATGTGAAAATCTGAAAGTCATTCTACAAAAACGGAAATTTGTAGTGGATTATTCTATCTGGGGAAAAAAGGTACTCGAAAGAGTCCCTATTACTGGTACCAAAACAAGAAGCGGCCACCCGTAAGGATGACCGCATGTGCATAGCTAAGTTTTTATTCTTCATCTGGGTTCTCGTCACCGGATACCTCATCGTCCGGGGCTCCTTCGCCGAATCTTGGCCCAGGCTTATTGGGACCCATTGGTTTGGGTTTGACGGGGGCCTCATCCTCTTCTGCATACGGGCCCAGCTTATTCACCTTATCCGCCAGTTCAAAGGCTCTAAGGAGGAAGAACGCCGCCAGGATACCGAGGAGGATGTTAACAAGAGAGACCTGGAATACCATGGTTACAGCAGCCCAGGCACAGGTAACCGCCAGGAGAAACAGGACCAACATGGCCATCTTTGTAATAAATGAATTCATCACGCTATTAAGTTTTAATCTCTTATAAATAGCTGGGTGAATTGGAATGGTGGGAAAAAGGTACTCGAAAGAGTCCCTATTGTACAGCCTTGCGGACGTATTCTTATATAAAGGGCTGGGCGTCTGTTATATGCCTCTCATTATATACTTCATCTCGCCTATCTCTACCTGTGACTCGGGCTTCCATTCCAATGCTTCCGACGCCGTCTCACCGATGATGTGGTCCCAAAAGTAGGCGGTACCCTGAGGGATGTACATTTCAACCAGTTTGTATTGGACGGTATCTGATTCATATGCCTCGTCCCACCAGATGTTCTTTGCTGCAGACATTGCACGTTCCTTATCTGTATACGCGTGCAGGTAACCAGGACCAACCCATTCTTCATTACCCACTTTGCCTGTATATGGCTGGGTATCGGGTTTGTTGATTCCCACATGATATGCTTCCGACGGGTAATACGGTGGCATGTCATGGATGTCTAGCAGTTTATATACCTTTATCGGTTCTGTGGCGACCTGTTTCTGGATGTCTTTAACACATAAACACATACTCGATTCTGATTTAAATTAAGATTCTGGTTCGGATGTAAGGGCTGTATACAGGTCCGGATATTCTGTCAGATTCACCAGCTGTCTTCCCCGGGCGTTGTCCCCTGATGCATATTCCTGAGCCCTGTCCATGGATGATTCGGCAAACACTTCACTCATCAGCCAGTCTTTATCTTGGACATATGTAGCTTTATAGTACTTGGTTAAGGTATCTTTATCTATGTCTGTACTCTTTTTCCTTTTCATACTTCCTTAATCTTTACAGGGTTGGGGTGGGCGGTTCCTTCCTCAGGCCAGTAGAGTCGTTCGGCGCATATGTCATCATCAGCGCCCTCGTAATATATTGAGCCCTTTGGGATTAGCATTCTCTGGACCACATACTCCTCATATATATAATATTGTACATTCTTATACAACTGGAGCTTTGTATACCCATCAGCTTTTTCCTTATTCCTGAACGCGTGCAGATATCCGCCGTCAATCTGTGGCTGCTCGGCCGGTACAGGTATTGTCTTAGCACATGCAGGCTTATTCATTCCCGGGTGATACTGGTAACCCTGATATGGCGACAGTCCCTTAGGCGTAAGTACTTTCCATACCTCGATATCGTTCTGAGCTATCTTAGGCTCATTATGGGTCTTAATTAAACACATCCTAATGTCTTTTTTAATTCGTTCAACATAATACACAAATATGTAGAGCCCAGATATAGGTCTGGTCCCCACACACACCTTTATTTAACCTTTCACATCCTATATTGCAAATCCCGTGCCAAACTCATCAGATGACAGGAAAAAGTATATCAATTTTGTCAATAAACGACGAAAAGTGACAAAAATGTCATACTTTTAAAGTTCCGGGCAGGGGCGCCTTTTTTCGTCGGGCATAGAGTCCGCTGAGTACCAGGATTTCCCGCCTTGGCAACATAGAGGTATTTCACCTGATTATATTGCAAAAAGCGTGCCAATTTCGACAAAAATACCCGGGTAGATGCCTGAATTTCGGCAATTTTACCCGGGATGTGCCAATATTTAGAGGATGAATTCGCCAGATTTGCGTCGTCTCATATTCTCGTTGTAGTCGCCTGGCCTGATTGGGATGTACATGTTCTCAAATACGATGTCCGCTGTGAAACGCTGCGGATGCGATTTGTCCCTTGATGTTGTTGTGAAATATTCTTCCTGGTCCCTGTTGAACTTGAAGTTATCTGACGACGTTGAATTCACCTGATTTCCTTTATAATCCAAATATACAGGTGGTTTTCCTGGTGCCTGAACATATACAGATTCCTGACTGTACTTCAAGCACATCTTCAAACCAAACTGTAAAAGGTCCTGGAAATCAAGCTGTTGCCCATTCCTGTCATAACAATAGACGACGTAGCTTGGCTCGTGGGACTCTTCGCCGGTCTCCTGCATCCTGTATCCGCCATAGACTGGAGTGTATGAGAAACCAGCGTCGTGGATGTCTTGCTTCAACTGTTTGTCTGCAGCCTTGTTCCTTGCCTTCAACCAGTTCTGCATCTCGTCGTACAGTGCGTCAGAATCGATTGACTGTATTCCGCCTTTCTTTTCCAGGGATTTTTCAAACTTCGCCGTCAGGTCCAGGTTCGGGTCTTCACGCTCGATACTGGAAACCTGTGAGGATATGATAATCATGCCGGTCTTCCCATGGTCCATCATCTGGTTCAGGGACGACTCGCTTAACGGCATCACATTCTTTGCCTGTTCATTGACGATTATCTTTTTTGGTCCATATGTTCTCATCTGTTTAATGTTCTATACACTATAAATATACAGAAAAAACCGGATATAAACAAAAAAAGGGACAGCTCTTTGCCGTCCCTTATGGAAGTTCTATTGGTATATACAGGATGCGAGATGCCAGGATTTAGCGTCCACTGACTTCCGTTGTCTAGACGGCCGGTTCCCACTCCGACATTTTTGACCCCCGGCTACTGTTATTCACTTCAAGGGTCTCGGGCTCGTCAGAATTTTAATAAATGATGTAATTAAAACCCTGCTGTACACATCCTTGCGAGCGTCCATAAGCGGACCGTACTCATGCTGTGGTCCCAGGCGATGACGCTCCATACCAATGAACTCAAAGTGGCCACCCTGCCGATGTAACCAATAAAAACATTATGTTCTCGTATGCATCTCACGACGCTCAGAGCCCGAAGTGTGACGACGTCCCAATAAAAAGGTTAGGTGTGGGGGTGCTGCTGGAAAAAAGGTACTCGAAAGAGTCCCTATTACCGTGCAGCTGTCGGGTCGTCGCCGTGGCAGTGCTGGCCTATATTACCATTGTTCCTATATTAAATATACATCCTTTTTTCTAGAAAAACAAGTTTTTTTTAATTTTTTTGTTGAGGTATCCTGATTCGAACAGGAATTACAGGTGCCAAAAACCTGGGTGTTAACCGTTACACTATACCTCAATACCAGTAACCAATAAATATATTAATCTTCGTCTTTAATCAACCCACCGGCCTTCATCTCGTTCTTAATCCTTGCCTTTTCCTGGTCGGTATAATCCTCTTTCTTCTTCCTGGTCGTCTTGTTCTGGACGTTCTTTGCTTCCAGAGCCTGAGTGAGCTCCTCGACTTTCCTGTTCGCGTTGTCAAGGTCCAGCGCGGATGTCAGATACTTATCGGCGTAATCGCTGCGCTCTTTGCTCAGGGCGTCCACGCGTTCATGAAGTTGAGCGTTTTCCTTGGACGTCGCCTCATTCTGTTTTGCAAGCTTCAGGTATTCGTCGTCAAGAGCCTGATACTTTCCTCTGAGTTCCACCAGTTCGTCATTAGTGCTGGCCCATCTCTGTCTCAGAGTATTGAATGCCTTGGACTGGGTATCGTACAGCTGCTTCCAATCCTCAGCCGTCAATTGGTTTGAGCGTGCATAGACGACCCACATTGCTGCGATGACCATCCAGATGACGGCCAGCCAATTAATTGCCGGGTTAAGAACTGCAGCTAACATAGCTATGACGATAACAGCCAGCATTGCACCTGTATATACGTTAAAGAATCTTTTCATATGATGTTTTTTAAATATTGTCTCTGTACTCCCCACTGGACTTGAACCAGTACTGTTGTTGCCTTGTTAGGGTCTTCACCTTATAAGGGTGCGGCTTTAACCGTTAAGCTAGAGGAGTATTTTGTGGCCCCAACAGGACTTGAACCTGTGACCATCTGATTATGAGTCAGGTGCTCTAACCAACTGAGCTATGGGGCCAATGCGCCGGTTTATCACCACATCCCACCGGCAAGTAGTCTGAGCCTTGTACAGACCCGGAAACCCTCAGCGCTTTCCCGGGATATTAAATAGAAGGATACTATCACTTATAATATACATCCTTTTTCTTAAAGAAACAAGGGCAAGCTTCGTATTACCGGTACAGTGGTTTGCAATTGAATTCTTGGGTACCGGTCTGATAATGCTTGACTGTGTCCCCTGTGGCTTTTGCTATCTTGCGAAGCGTCTTGACATCCTCCCAAGTGCAGCCGGTCGTCGTACGATAACAGAAGCCGTTGTAGTACCAGTCGACGCTGTACAGCCTTCTTTTGATAGTTTTCATCTTATTGCTCGTTAAAGAAATCCTCGTAGACTTCCAGTTTCTGTGCCTCGGTCAGACCATCCCACCAGTCGTCGGTACTTTCCATATACAGGCTTGTTTCGCCGTCGTAGTCCTCAACCCGGATTCCACTCGCATCCTGTCTGTCCCAGAGGCCGAGGTGCCTCCACCAGGACTCGATAATCGTGTAGTTGTACTTGTCCATACTGTTAGCCTCCAATATTAACATCCGGGAACGGTTTCAAGCCCGCCTGTTCACACACATCCTTTAATACGGATATCCAACCGTTGTAGCCCTCTGTCTTGAGATGTTTCAGGATGTCGCCCATAATAAGGCGTTCTGTGGTCGTCCAGTCTCTGTTGTTAGTTTCCATATTCTTCCTTCCATTCTTCGTCGGTAAGTTCAGACTCGGAGCAGCTGTCAATCTCGTAGTCAGCGGTGTCTTCGTCAAAACTGGTGTTGTAGGCCATATCCATCGCGAGGTCCTGTGCTTCTTCCTCACTGTTTGCCTCAACTCCGAAAGTGAGCGTCGCGTAACTGATGCGCGTGATTTCAACTTCGTACTTCATATCTATCTTTATTGGTTACATCCCTATAATAGCAAATACCGTGCCAAACCGGTACCAGGATGTAAAAAAAAACAGGGATGTCATCACGACAGCCCCATTTCCATAACCAATAAAAACTGATGTTAGTCTTCTTCATTCCGGAGTCTCTGGATGTACTCCGCTTTCAGGCGACGCTTCCTGGCGGTTACTGAGGGCTTTTCATACTCCTGCCTACTACGGAGCTGTTGTATGAGCTTCGTATTGTTGCACTTGCGCTTGAATTGCTTCAGTGCCCTGTCTATCTTGTCGCCGTCGTTAACAATCACTCTTAACATAATTATAATCTCCTCTATATAATATAATGAATAGTCGGTGAAAATAAATAGTCCTCAGAGTGAAAAAATTTAAATGAAGCCCTATTCCTGAGGTTCGAACCGGTCGTCCTTCATCTTGACGATAATTACAGCCCTGTCGTTCGGCCACTCAGCGAACATAGTACCGCCGACTTCCATCAGGTCAGCCCTCTCAATGTCTTCCTCCCAACAGCCCACATCCTCGAGGCAGTCAGGAGCATCACCGGCGACGAAGACGAAGCCCATGACGTCGTAATTAGCTGTGTTTAGAACCCCAAATACCAGGGGCTTCTCAGTATTCAGGAGCCCCATTGCCAGGTGCTCGGTAATATATTCCTTCCTTTTCATATTATTCTGTCATCCAAGTTATCACATCCTTGACAGCCCAGTCGCGAGCCTCATCGTACCACTCAACATCCGGAGTGCCACAATAGGACTGGAAATTGTACTCTCCACTTTCCTCGATGCTGACAATGGCGTCGTTTACGTAGTCCAGCGCTTCCTCGTAAATCCTGTCCTCGTACTCCTGCTGGGTTTCGTCGTCCTGCCTCATGGTCTTGAGGTTGTCCATACTCCCGGCGTTGAAAAGGACCTCGTCACCGATTAAGTTCACGAGTCCGTCCTCCTCAAGCTCCTCAATACGGGGAATAACATCGTCGTTACGGTCAATGAGCGTCACATCCTCGATATCGTCGTCCTGATACTCGTAGATGCAGAAATCAACCGGGTTATAATTGTGAATTCTGAGCCACGCCTCACACTCCTCTTTCGTCGGGAATGCCTCAAAGGAGGACAGTTCTTCCGGAATCGCACCGTAGTTGATGTTCGTGCCGTCATCGTAATAGGCCTGAGGCTGATAGTAGGTAAATCTCTTGTCGCTAAGCATATTTCTTTGTTTTTATTGGTTATACACTATACTATTCAAATACCGTGCCAAACTACCCGAGTATCACACATTTTTCAAGCTCAAGGTCGTAGGGAACTTGGCTATAGCAACCGGCAAGGTCCTTCGCATCGCCGAAAGAGAAATAACACTCGTGGTAGCCGTTACCCTCCTCGTCGTTGGAGATAAGGACATATTTGTCGCCACCGAACTTTTTCTTGGCCTTCTGAGCCTCAGCGATAAGTTCGTCAATCGTAAGGGGGTAATTCACTCTTTCCATATTCTTGTGTTTTTATTGGTTTCAGTATAGTATATTACAAATTCCGTGCCAAACTTAGTATTCCACCTCGTACATATCGTGGATGTAATCCTGAAGGGTGTAGATGTCGTCGCGGTCCAGTTTGAGGAACTTGATGTGCTCGCCGGAAATGTCGACGACGGAGAACTTGGTGACGGCGTAGACCTTGAGATTGCGCTCCTCTGAGGATGTGTCAAGCGTAAGTTCCTCACCCAGAGGCAGTTCCTTGGTGTTGAGGCAGGTTTCAAGGTTGTAGTTCTCCAAGGCGACGGCGACCATCTTCATAAGGTTCATTGCCTCCTTGTCGCGGATGTTGTCCGGCTTGATGTTCATAATCTTCATACTCATCGTTTTTACTGGTTATACTTACTATATTGCAAGTACCGTGCCAAACTGGAAAAACCGGGAGCTTTTTTTTGCCCCCGGTCTTACTTTTTTACCTGACTACCAAGAGAAGATGACATAGCCAGTAACTCCGTCTGTCAGAAGTTTGCGGTACTCCTTCATCTGTTTCAGGCAGTCCTTGACATCAGAGAAATACCAATCGTCATAATCCGTACCACCGAAGAAGAAGCCTTCCTGCGTGGGGAGAAGTGAGTGGGCAAGTCCGTGATTTCTCAACACTCGCTCGCAACGGTCAATGATGTCGTCAATGTCGCTCGCATCTGTGAAGGCGTAGTACTGGTCGTACATCTTGCCTCTGTCCTCGTAGTACTTGAAGAGGAAATTCACCTTGCGGAAATAGGCATCGTAAGGCTCGTAATAGCCATCAACGTTCTTTTTGACCAGTTCTTCCAGTTCTGGCAGGTCAAGCACGCCCTTTGTGAACGGATGAATCAACCAGTCGTAGTCGTTGCGACAGATGATAGGGCGAGCCTTCTCCACAAAGGTGAAGTATCGCTCGTTGTAGTGGTTGCGCCAGTAGTCGTTGGTCTGGAGATTCTGCCAGGCCTCCCGAAGAGGAGCCAGCAGTTCCTCAAATTTTTCGGCAGCAGTTTTCTGTGCCAGTTTGTCCACATCTTCAGTGAACTTGTTGAAATCCTCGCTGTTGGATTCATCACCGTTGAACTTTACGGTAGTGTGACGAAAGTAGATGTCTAAGCCCATATAACTAATTGATTTTTAATGGTTTAACAATAATTTAAATTTTCGTTGCTCTATATATATATTACAAAAACTATGCCAAACTACAGCCAAGCGAAGCGAACATAGTTTGAATTCTCAGGCGTTTCTTTCAGGAAGCCCTCAAAAATCCGGACTACTTCTTCCCTACCTTGCTCTATATGAGGAAAACGCTCTTCGAAGTCATCGTCGGACATGTCCTTGATTTCTTCCAGCATACCGGCGAATTGTTCTTTATTCACCTCCCAAATACTGTCAGTGCTATTTCCGCCATACCCGTCATCACCGACATAATAATCCTCGCAGAATTCGTAGATAAGGTCAGCCAACTCGGAAGCCCCATAATTGAAGCCCTGGGTGTTGCCATATTCAATCTCGTACTTTTTGATAACTGTTGCTCTAAGTCCCATAATCTGTTGTTTTTATTGGTTACACTACTATAATAGCAAATACTGTGCCAAACTACGACATGGATTCCCGATAGTTGTCCATCCACCCGGCGATGCAGTCCTTGATGGCGACCTCGTAGTCATCGTCATTCTCGCCCTTGCAGTAGTCATAGACTTCATAGGCAATCCTGTCGAGAGTCTTGAAACGGAAATCCTTGACATTGACCGGAACTTCCCAGAGTTCGTGCCCGGCTTTCGTATTCCGGATTGAATCTTCCGGTTTCCCATTCTTGGCTTTGACGAGGATGTAGAAATCACCAGTGTCAATGCTGTCTTCATCGATGGCAACACCATAGAGGACGCACCGCTTACCGCCATAGGTGAAATGCACCATATCGGATTCATAGGAATATCCCTGAAGATAGACGATATAGTAGTGGTTGCCTTGCTTCTTGATGGAGTCAATGATGAGGTCAAGGTAAGCGTGTTTCGCAATAGCGTTGCCAACACGCTGGGGAATTTTAATGTTCTGCATAATTTGTCTTTATTGGTTTACACTACTATAATAGCAAATACTGTGCCAAACTACTGGTTCCTGAGATAATCCAGCAGTCCCAGAAGGTCTTGTACAGGAAGTTCGTCAAGGTCGTGCCAGATGGGTACCCTCGTGTCAATCTCGTTCTCGCCTTCCTCGTGGTACCACATAGTGCCCTCACCCTCAACTTCAAACACCATATCGATGTGGGGGATTTCAAGGGAACTCAACCCGCAGGCTTCCTGTTCCGCCGACGGTATCATAAAGTAAATCTCTTTGGGCTTCTCTTCACTGGTTCCCTCGAGAAGACAGGAAATCTGGTGACGGATGTTCTGCCGGTCAATTTCCTCGACGTCAAAAAGCCAACCGCACTCCTCACACTCGTACTGGTTTCCGTAAGCGTGGTAATGTTTGCTACCACAGAAAGGACAATATAAATCTGCCATAGTAAAGATGTTTTTATTGGTTTACACCTTTACTATGGCAAATACTGTGCCAAACTATTCCAACGCCGGTTTATTTTTGCCTCCACCGAACTTGATGGGTTCCAGATTGGCGATGCGCTCCGAGTACCACAGGCCAACCCATTTGCTGTCGTGGTGGGCTTTATGCTCGGCGATACGGTTGTTCACATATACGACCTGTTCAACCAGCGCCCCCATATTACCGTAGTCCTGACCTGCGTAGCTGTTCACCATCTCCACCGTAGTCTCGTACTGATATACGGCAGCATCAAAGCGCCGGTCGATGTTGATAAGGAGGCACAGGACGGTGATGAGCGCGACGGCAGAGAGACCGCCGGTGAAGTTGAAAATAGCAGCCCAGATATCGGCGTAGGTGTACTTGTCAATGAGCCAACCGGCAACGAGGCCGACGACTGTAAGAGCAGAAAGTAAAATGATTGTTAACATAACTGATTGTATTTTAAATGTTTATAAAAAAGGTACTCGAAAGAGTGCTTATTCCTCTACCTTTTCAATAGAGATGATGTTGCTGATGTGCGTTTCGTCCTTTTTGAGCGAGCGCGTACCGTCCTTTTTCACCTGATAGAGCTCAAGCTTGATGCTCTTGTCGTAGTTAGCGTAATCACCGTAGGCATAGCGGTCAAGGAAATATCCGCCCATATATCTGGTGACAGTTTCTGTTGCCTTTGGATTTTTCCAGTCATAGACACTGCGGACGACCTTCACCTTGTCACCGAACTCGATGCCTGGAAACCGGTTCTTTGCTTTGTTGATGGCGCTCTGAGTAAGCATCTGGCTGATTTCGCTCTTTCTCTTATCGAGGCCTCTGATTTTTTCGTTGATGGACTGAATTTCGGCGTAAGCCTCGTTCAACTCGTTCTCGTTGAGGATGTGCTCCATAATTAATTGATTTTTAATTGTTAAACTTCTTCCACAATAATCCGGTCATCGTAGGCGTGGACAATATCCAGCGTCTCTTTGTCATAGGTACCGGCGATGTGCATTTTCAGATAGCAGGATTGGTCATCCCAGCCCGCCGTGAAATAGATGATAAGGTGGTCATCTTTCAACAGTTCATCCTGCCTGCCGGTCTCCTTGTCAGAGCGCATCTTCTCCTTGATGTGCTCCACGGCCTCTTCGTAGGTATTGAAATCACCCTCAACGGATTCCTCCACGTACCACAAGTAATGGATTGGGGATGTAGGCGAAGCCCAGCAAACATCCTTTCCACGCGTAAGGCCGTATTCTCCGATTTCGTATCTCATAGTACTACTCCCAATAAGGCTCATCACCCCAATCAACAGACCAATCGTAAAGGCACTCAGTCCAATCCTTTCCGTCCTTGAAAAGGTAGTCAAGGGGCTGGTCGGTCACGAAGTAGGCGTAGAAGTTCACTACAACCTCTTTGGTTTCAATGCTTGCAGGCTCACACCAGTCGTCCCCGTGACGGAGAGCATAGACATACAAGCCCTCACCGGCAATATCCTTGACATTCTGGATTCCGATATGGTCCTCAAAGATGAAGCCCTTGACACCGGTTGCCTCGTCACGATAGTGTCCATCCGGATGCTCCTCAAACCAATAGGTCATCGGCTGAAGGAGATACTTGGAATCGTTGTCCTTCCAAAACTTTTTCAGTTGCTCGTGCATAATCTTGTTTTTATTGGTTATGTCTATACTATTGCAAGAACTATGCCAAACTAATCGGATTCGCAGTATCCGGACCTGATTATTTTCCCGTTGAGGCCAAAGATGCGGAAGCAAAACCCACCTAGGAAGTTCTTACCGTATTTGTACGCCTGGTTGATGGACGGAAAGTGCTGAGGCTCAAAGCAATACCCAATCCAGTTGTTGATGATGATAATGCAGGGCTTCGGTCTCATAGTCTATGCCTCCTCCTTCTTGAAACGCAGCCCGGTCATATCCACAACAGTACCGCTAGGGAACGGCTTTTTGGAGCAGTCCAGCCACTGGTAGTAGATATGCTCGTAGGAACAGCCCATCAGTGTGGCAAGCGCGTCAAATACCCTCTCACGCACAATGCTGTCGCTCACACCCAGGAAGGCATAGAAGTCAAACCCGACCTGGAGACACTCAAAGGCGTCCTGGAAAGTGACGGCCTTGTTCATACCGTCATAGCCCCAATCGTCAGTAGGATAGCACTCCTTGTAGAAATCGCAAATCCGTGTCTGGCCGTTGTACTTTTCTCTGATGTTGTCTACTCTACACATAATGTCTGTCTTTATTGGTTATACCATACTATTAGCAAGAACCGTGCCAAAAAGTACTCGATTGAGTCCCTATTGTTATTCACCCAGCAGTTTCAGGGTCTCTGCCGTGAATTCAACCTCCGGGAATTCCTGAACCCCGAAATTGAGGAACCAGAATGACTGGCATAAGGCCTTGAAGTAGTCAAAGGGGAATTCCGGACCGGTGATATGCTGGCTCGTTTGCATCGCGTCGTTCTGGAATGTCCATACCTGTCCGTAATCGCTCTTGAAGAAACTGCACAGGTGATAACGCCCCCTGTTGGTGGTGGCGATATATTTCCTTGTGGCCGGGTTGTAAGTCACTTTAACTTTAATCTTCTCCATATTCTTCCTGTTTTAGATGCCGATAGCGTAAAGATAAGGCAGGCGCTTGAAATCGTGCTCCTTGTATTCAGCGTACTGCTTGGCGATGCCCTTCTTGGACAATGCCTTGATAGTGAAGGAGTTGCACCCATCGTGATGATAGCAATCCACGGTGATAACCCCATCCTTGAACTCCGCAAGAACATCGTGACAGTCAGAGCCGTTCATGCACCTGCGGATAGCGTCAGCCACAGACTCAAATCGCTCCGGCTTAATCTCCGGATGCCCCCACCACAGGCCCAGCGTACCCGTAACTACCACAGGCACATTGTATTCCCGGCAGTGCTCGATATTGTCCATGTCCGCTTCGTAGTTGGCCTCCGTTTCATCCGCGCACCAATCGTAGAAATCGTCCTCGTCCCCGGCTTCAAGGTCATTATCCTCGCAGTAAGCCTCGTAGTCCTCACGGGAAAAATCGTCAGTGTCAATCTCACTTTTGAGGATGGTAAAAGTGCCGTGCTTGTAGTCTGTCTTTTTCATATCTTTATTGGTTTTTACTTACTATATGCAATACTCGTGCCAAAAAGTACTCAAGTGCGTACCGGTACCCTATTATTTCTTATATTCAGAGGGATATGTATCGTGCATGACCGCCTCGTACTGGAATTCGGTGAACAAGCGTCGTCCCTCAGGGTTATAGTTGTGGTCAAACTCGATAAGGTCGTCAAGGTCAAAGTTTTCGGCGAGATAGGTTGCAATACACGCCCAGTCAGCCAGTTGGAAAACATCTTCAGCGAAATACTCCACCTGCTCGTCGGTCATCATATAATCGTCCCCGAAGGCCTGCCGAACTTGCTCAATGATAGTCTGACGCGTTTCTCCGGCGGAAAGTATGATACGCTCGCGCTCCGATAGATACAAATCCTCCGAAGTAATCGGGCTATCATAATGTACACGCTCTAGCTCGGCAAGTTTATCTTCCAGTTCTTCGAGACCATACTCCGAGATATAGCAGATGCCCTTCCCGGACTTGAAAGCCTCGTAGTCCTTGTACACTACGCCATTGTCCGTGTTGCCTCCCTCGCAGTCATAGACCTTGCCGTCCTGCATAATCAAATAGCCGTAGTCTTTTTCAATTCTTTCCATTAATGCGATATTTTTGGTTACTGCCTACTAATTGCAAATAGCGTGCCAAAAATTATATACATTAAAAACACACAATGGCTGGGCTTAACGAAAGATGAACCGACACTTTAAGTCGGCTCACCCAATTCGTTCAGTTAGAAGCGATTAGATATGGTAGTCAATCGCATAGACCTCAATCTCGCTCGCTTCCTTATCGTTCAGCAGGGACTGCACATAGGACTTGAACTCCTCCTCCCACGTTTCCTTCTTCTTCTCGTTGGCGACCATAGCGAACCAACCCATCTGCCCTCTCTCAATCCACTCGCCATTGTCATTGACGAAGCAGAACGGAGTGTCGGTCTTGTCCCAATCCACCTCGGTCAGCAATTCGCAGTTGGTGGTGTTTCCCTCCTTGTTGGTAAGGTAGCCGCTCCATCTGCCGCCCTCGCTGTACCAATCGTACTTGGCATTGGGGTTGGACATATAGCCGTACTTGCCGTTGACCTTGCGGTAGCCGAAATAGTCCTTTGCAAGTTTGTCAATCGTGGGGTACTTCTCCTTGCTCGGCTCATACTCCCACTTGGCTTCATACTCCTGCACGAAGCGAACTCCGTCCCTCTTGGTTTCGTCCGGCACGACCTTGTATCCCTTGTCCTTTGCGATGTCGGCAGGCGTGGGATACTTGTCCTTCGTGTAGGGTTTCCAAAGGGCATCTTCTTTTTCGGTCGGAAAGACATCTTCGGCTTCGTCCCAAATTTCGTTGACCATATCAGTCCGGTCAATCTCCTCGGTGAAAGTACCCTCGCTGGGACAGGTTTCGGGGATTTTCTCCCACTTCTCCTTCACTTCGTCCGTCTTGTCAACGAACTCCATAAAGGCTTCGTCCTGCTCGTTGAAAGGTGCAAGGACTTCTTCAAGGTCATCACTCGGTCGCAGAAAGACCAATCCAATAAAGTGGCTCATATTCTTGTGTTTTTTGGTTTATACTTGCTATGTTGCAAACTCTATGCCAAACTAAACGAAAACCTTGTTCAATTCATTCAAGTTGGTGATAGTCTGCACCTTCTGGGAGTACTTCTTGGTTTCGCGGTTGAAATCAACCCTCGTGAACTCAACGCTCTCCACCGAGCCGTACTCATTCACATAGACCGAGAACATATCAAGTTTCCGCTTGTGCTCGTAGTCATAGACCTTCATAGTCGTTCCGGTTTCCTCGTCAAATTCGGTACGAGTTCCTGCGTGTCTGCGATAGCCGTTCTTTGAAATCTTGCTATCCACCTGCTCAAAATTCATCATAACTTTCTATTTTTTATGGTTATACTCTTACTAATGCCAATATCGTGCCAAAGTTTATTTCTCGTAGAATAACATCATAAGTTCCGGCATATCACCTTCCGGCCAGGCAACGATTTTCCTCACAATGAGGTCGCCGAACATATCTTTGGCGATTTTCTTGCTGAGCTCGTAAAGACGCTGGTCGGCGATTTCCCCGTCCTTGAATTCCAGGTCGTTGCACTTGATGTTGAGGCGGTTGGTGAAATTAGACCAATACGCGGTGTATCCGTTTCCGTCCAGCTGGAACTTGATGTAGTGCAGATTTTCAATTCTTTCCGGTGAAACGACCATAGTGTCCCGGTCGGCACCCAGGCCCACGAAGAAATCAGCGTCAATGTTTACGTCTTTCCCGTTAAGATACATTTCTTTCATAATACTTCCTCCATTTTAAGACCAAACTTATTGCAGATGTCCTCGGCCTCACGCAAATCCTCAATCGGGATGAAGTGTCCGGCTTCGCTCATATTCTTGTAGTAGGCATCGGTAATCGCCCACGTGTCGCTGATGTACGGCTGATAGTTGCTGATGAGATGCTTGACGAGTGCGGAGTTTTTGATGAAGGTCTTTGCCTCAAACCCTTGCACAACGCCTTCGTCCATCATAACATAGACCTCCGGCTTCATCCAATCCTTGTCAAGCGGATTAAAGAAGAACATATCACCCTTTTTGAAATCGCTGAACCGCTTCATAATATTATTTTTGATTACACTATGCTATACTACAAACCGCGTGCCAAAATCACTTGTCGCTCCCTTCAACCACTTTGCCGAGAATTGTGTCATAGACAAACTTGCAGGGATTGTCATTGAAATAGTCAAGTGCATCAAGGTGTTCGTCAAATGAAGCCATCACCTCGTAGTTTTCATCGTATACCTCAAATCTCATAGTACCAATTTTTTTGATTACACTTACTATATTGCAAGAAGCGTGCCAAAGTCGTAAGTCGCGTTAAGCAAAGGGGTGGGACACTTTTAATGTGTAATCCCACCCTGGTTTATTCCGTAAAGGGGATTGTGAGTTGGTCCGGGTCATAGACCTTCACAGAGCCGTCCTCAATACCCTTCTCCACCTTCTCTTTGCCCTCATCGGTAAGGAACACATAGGAGCCAGCATAGACATCCTCAAGGGCATCCATAACGAGGTCATTACGGATTTCCTTATTCTCCCGGTACATCATATACCCAATCATAGTGGAGATGTACCGCCCGTCCTGCTCCCGGAAAAGATGCTCCTCCCATTTGTCAACATCATTTTCCATGAAGGACATGAAACCGTCATAGGAAGTCCAATCCTCGTGGATACGTTCCTTGAGCCAATCGTAGTTGGAGGCGATAAAGTGCCGCATCTCATCCATCCAGTCGTCACGGAGTTCCACATCAGCCCAAAGGCGGTCAGTTTCAAAGTTGTAGTAGCGTGGGGAGGTCATTTCGACCCCCTCGAGGGAAGATACGATTTCCGGCATACGCTCACGGAAACCATCAACCCAAGCGTTGCGGACTTCTTCCTCATAGCCCTTATAGTCGAAGTCAAGGTCGTCCTCTGTCAGTTCCTTGCACGGGGTGTCACACTCTTCCCGATAGTACTGAAGTTCTTCCTTGATAGCCCAGTAAGGGGTGTCGGAGTTCTCGAGGTCGCTCTCATAGAAGCCGGGGAAGAAGGGGAGTTCAATATTCACTTTCATACTCAAAAAGATTTATGGTTATGTTTATACTATTGCAAGATGCGTGCCATTATGGTTTTTCGCAAAGGATTTTTACGTGATTGACAAGGGCACGATAATCCTCCGGCCACCACATAATCCCATCGGAGTCCTCAAATGTAAAAGAACCGACATTTGGTGCTTTCGTCCAGTCGTCAACCCCGGAATCGAATATCTTTACACGGAGTTCGAACTTTGTGCCGCCGACATTCACATTTGCCACACCCTTGCTACGGCGTAAATCCATACATACAACATAACGGGAAGGGAGTTTGTCCAGCTCCAGGTAAACCAGTTTGCAAATCGTGGTCTGGTCTATTCTTTTTGGTCTGCCTGCCATAATATCATTTTTAATGGTTTCATATATTATATTGCAAACTGCGTGCCAAACTTGATTATACATTAAAATGCTTTGGTGGCTCGGCTTAACGCAAGGGCCGCTCGGACACGGATGAGCGACCCTATTGTAAGTGGTTAGCCTTCAACGAGTTGCGGACCTTGATGAAGCATAAACCAAAACACTCCCCGGCGGTCCTCATCACTTTCGCAGTACTGCGCAACCAGTTCATCAAGGACACTCATAGGGAGGGTGTGCTTGGAACAATCAACCTGCTCGGTAATGAGGTCAAGGTCAACGGAGGGGGTGGCGTGGAGGTAAACCTCTCTAACAAACTCTTTTTCGGAAATCTTCATTTTTTTTTCTTTTTTAGGGTTACGCTATACTATATGCAACTATCGTGCCAAATAGGTTAAAACGTGATGGGCGGCGTCCGTAATAAGGTCGCTAAGTTCGTCCTCCCAGTAGTTCTCGGCATAGACATCAATAAACTTCCCATTTTTCCAAACCTCGCAGGAATAATATCCGTCCTCGTCCTCTACAATTTGCAGGGAATATCCGGTCTTTTCCAAATCCTCGTTGCAAATGCGGAGCAAGTTCTCCCAATCGTTGTGTGTGTTCATATCCTTTCGTTTTACTTGGTTTCTCTTTCGTAGATAGCCAGTTTATCGGCATAGTCGTGGCTGTCCCACCAATCGGCTACGGCATTGTCAAACGCATCGTAGGTTTCATCTATCGCAGTATCCTCGTTGAAATAGATACCGGTGATGTCCATTTGATGACCGGCCGGTAAGCAGAAGAACCAATTGTCAATGTCAATCTCTTTCATACCTATACTATTGCAAGTTCTATGCCAAACTACACGATTTCAAGTTCAGTGTAGTACGCCCACCTTTCGGGGTTCTCATCTTCGTCCCCATAGGAAAGGTTGAAATATCCGTCCCCTCTTTCCTCTACGATGGTGAAAACAATGTCCTCGCCGTTCTCATCCACACCGGCCTCATCGTGCCACTTGACCTCATCGCTGACGGCAAGTTCCACTCCGTTGATGTCCTCATAGGTGTCCTCGTCCTCATCCCCGTACTCAAACTCGTCCCAATCCTTGTATCCAAGATACTCGGCAATTTGGTCACGCTCAAACCACAGGAAATCGTTGATGTCGGTGTCGGTAGGGGTGTCGGTGTCAGCAAAACACTGCTCAATGAATTCCTCAACCTCATCGCACACACCCTTTTCAATGAGGACTTTAAGGGTGTCATTTCCGCCGGACCAAGCGTCAAAGTTTTCAAGGCTGGATTCAACTCTGTATTCCATATTTCTTTGTTTTATTGGTTGTACTATACTATAAGCAAGTTCTATGCCAAACTAATAGTTCTCCCAATCAAAATCCGCATCGTAGTCGGTAAGAACCTGCTTGTCGGGATGTTCGGCGTGGAAGTCGGCGATTTGCTCCAACTCTTCAAGCATATAGAGGGCATCGGTTGTGGTCATGTCCGCCAAATCCCACCACGGCTCATAGCAGTCCTCCGTATCGTGGAGCATAATGCCAATTTCTCCATTTCGGGCGTCAATGAGTGCCGTATCAAGGAACAACTCGCGTCCATAGCCATCGCCGTCCACCTCAAAGAAGGTATAGCGAAGGTCAATGATGTCAAACTCGTGGTACATACGGAAACATACCTTACCACCCAGTTTCTCCATAAGGGAACGGATGGAATCGAAAATCTGGTCGCGGACGATGTTGAGGGTCTTACGGAATTCAGTGGAAGTGTTCATATCCTTTTCTTTTTACTGGTTATACTTTATTATAAGCAAGTTCTATGCCAAACTTAGCCCATAAAGTCAAAAACCAAACTTGATGGACATCTTTTCAGTACGTCCAGGAGTTCGTCCTTTGTCAGTCGGTCAAGTCGGGCAAGCCAGTTGTATTCAGCACCTGCCCACGGACGGCACACGATACTCCCATTGTCAAGTGTAAGGCAATAGGCGTGCATACCCCATCTTCCGTTACGGAGTTTGTTCTGCAGGCTGGGAATATAAACCTCATAACCGGCATTTGCGGAAAGACGCTGGAAAATTGCGGTGATAATCTTTTTCTTTGTCATAACTCGTATTCTTTGATTACGCTTATACTATTGCAAGATGTGTGCCAAACTTGATTATACATTAAAACCTGGTGATACCCAGCGTTAAGAAAAAAGCCGTAAGTCATTGACCCACAGCTCTTAACCACTATTCACTCGTGTAGTTGAACACAACCGCGCTTTTGATTACTCGTGCAAGGGCAATCTGTATGTCCCCAAGGTTGTACTCGTCCTCGCAGTAGTCGCTCCAATCAGCGGTTTCCTCAATGTCCAGCACCACATCGTCAAGGATAAGGTCGCGGATTTCGTGTCGCTCCGCATCGTCCGGGAATATATTCTGCAAGAGGATACTTACCTCGTCCCGTACGCCATCAATCTGTAAATCAGTCAGTCGCATATCCTATTCCTCCTCATCGTTCCACTCGGCATCCTCATTCCACTCACCATAGTCCTCAAAGTACTTGGCGATTTTGGCTGAACATTCCTCACGGGTCTTGCCGACAACATCGTATCCGCTCCCGTTGTCCGTGCCGATGGTAGCACAAAGCATCCCGTCCATCTTGTAAAGTTCAATTTGGTACATAGTTAATCCTTTTTTTCCCAATTCACAATATCGGTGTTCGTATTGCCCCACACAATGTTATCGCCCTCGGCAATCTCGTCCCAAGCCTTCTCGTAGATTTTATCCTCGTATCCGGGTTTGGTTTCATCAACCTCAATCTCCGCATAGCCGTAGTTGACCTCCTTAATAGATACTATTACTTTCATACCTTAGTCCTCCTCGTTGAAGTTAAGTTTCTGCTCGTCATTGTAGTTTTCCAACACCCAAGCCATAAGGTCTTTGCGGTAGTTGGAAGAAAGTTCGCCATAGAAAGCCATCAGTACCGCACGAGAGCCGTAGTCCTCATAGAGTGCGTTCCACTTTCCGGCAAGATGTCCGCGAAGCCAAAGGGGGAAAGCATTGAAAAAGTCCGGAAGATACTCGGTGCGTGTTCCATTATGGTCGCCAACCTCAACCTCTACCACGGGATAGTTCATAGCGTAGTAGAACCACTTGTTGATGGCAATCATCGCAGTCTTGGTATTCTCAGTCATAATCTTGGGTTTTTATTGGTTTCACTTACTATATTGCAAACTGCGTGCCAAACTACTCCATTCCATCGTAGGTTTTTTCAAGGCACTGGGCGATGGCAAGCAAATCATCGGTAGGGATATCCTCTGCCTTTACCTCGGTGTTCTCCCCTGCCCCTACATAGAAATCGTGGTCATCGCTTGTGGCAATAAAATCAAGGAAACGCACCTCACGACAAGGGTCCTCAATGTCAAGGTATGGATACTCCGCCTCAACTACGATGGACGGAGCATAAACGCACTCCGTAAAGTCCAGCACAACACTCTCTTCCGGGTCGGTCATAAGCCGCTTGTTTCCGGTTTCAAGGTATGCGTCAATCTTCCGCATAAGGGTGATGATGTGGGTGATGATTTCGAATCTTGCGTTGTCAATGATGCTTTGGGCAGTTCTCATAACTTTCTATTTTACTGGTTATACTATTATATTAGCAACTATCGTGCCAAAAAGTACTCAAGTGCGTACCGATATGCCTACGCTTTGTAGAACTCCAGCACCTCATCCACAACGAAGTCGCTTCCATTCCCCGGCTGCATCAGGTCGATAAGTCCTGGAATTGTGGAAATCCAAAACAAAATCGCTGCGTTGTCGTGGTCAATCCAGTAGTTTTCCGGGGCTATGCCTATGGTGTCGACCAGCTGCCTTTCCGGCTCATCTTCCCAATGCATCTTGACAATTACGCGGTTGGGCTTCCGGTTGCTATTTCCCCTTCTCCAGTCCCGGTAGTCGGCACGGATATTCTCTGGAGTTTGGAACTCGCGGATAGTATAGGGGACAAACTGGCTCATTTGGGCACAACTCTTTACATAGTCCTTGCTTCCACGGGCAATAATGATTTCGTGCCCGTCCTCATACTGGTAGATGCTTTCGAAAGTCTTGCTCATATCCGTAAGCGTTTATTAGTCAATGCAAACCATATAGTGAGTGTAATCGTAGAACGAATAACCGCCCCTGATGTTCCGCACCTCACGGTCAAGCACGCGGAAAACAGTATCGATGTTGTCCTTGTCGATTTCTTCCTCAAAGACGTCACAGAGCCACTCGATGTAGCCGTCCGCAAAGTCGCTGACAACATTGGCATCGATATCATAGCGGTTCTCATAGTCGCTGATGAAAAGCGAATTCCACACGATGTCTTTAGTAAGGCGGTTGGTCTGGATTTTACCTAAGCTGCAGAGGGCGATGATGTCTTTTTTCATAATGCTATATATTTGGGGTTACGCTGTAGTATATTGCGAAATCCGTGCCAAACTTGCAACCGGACGAAAAAAAAATGAATATACATTAAAACCTGGTGCTGGCTGGGCTTAACGAAAAGGGCGTAAGTTATTCACGCCCAGGTACTTAACGAATACCCATCTTGTCGTATTCGCCCCACCAGCAGAGTTTCCGAAGGTTGTCTATCTTTACTGATTTTTTCAGCATAGGGGCTATCTCGTTGTTATACTGATAGTTGGGAAACTTGTATCCTCTATGCAGGGAACGGCTATTCTGCCATCTTACTGCACGCGGATTGTCGCAGATATACACACCGCTGACATTCTTGTCCTTGATGATATTGCCGTCGCTCGCGTCCCAAATCACCTTTTTCGTGGTCTTGACGATGAAATGATAAGTCCCATAGTCAATGTCCACAAGGATTGCAGGAGCGTTCCGCTTTTCCTTGACGGCTTTCATCTTTGCCTTGTTCGCTGCGCCACGAGGGACAAAAATCTCATCGGTCTGGGTACGCTGGATATACAAGCCGGTCTTGCGGTATGCCTTGTCAGCAATCGCTTTCCAATTATCTCCGTGCCCCTCGTGTACCCAACCCTGTTTGTAGCAATAAAGATGGCACATCTCGTGGAGGAGCGTGTTGCGGAAACCCTCTTCCTTGCGGTCATAGAAAAGGGAAATCTTGATACCGATGCCCCTTGTCGGCCCCCAATAGAACTGACCTAACTGACGGCGGGTGTTGGTGAAAGTGATTTTGACTTTGGGGAGTTTATTGGAGAACACAACGGCATTGAACTCGTCAAACCATTTGTTCATCAGCGTGATAGTAGGCTTCATATCTTTCGGGGTTATTGGTTACACTACCTATATTGCAACTTCCGTGCCAAAGCTACATCTATATATACCGGTATTCCGCCCTATTCTTTCACTTTTTTGCGTGTGTTGTCCGCAATCACTGTGAGGATAAAGGTATCAGCCAGCATAATGATGAAAGTGCCCATATCGTTGGAAAGACCGCCCCAATGGAGCCAAACGATGATGGAGAGGGCGATAACGATGATGGAGTAGATGGCTTGTTTCATAATGCTTGATATTTTGGGTTATACTATACTATATGCAAATAGTGTGCCAGGACCTGGAGCTGAGTTTAACGCGAGGGGTGAGGGACTTTTAATGTATATCCCACACCCCAAGCCGTTTACTCCACGTTCCGCTTTTTCAGTTCCTCCTTCAAGTCAGCAACTTCCTTGCGGAGTTCAGCCATTTCGTTTGCAATATCCCTCAAAAGGTTGGGGACTTGCTCCATAAACTTTTGCTCTAAAATACTCATAGCACTAACCCTTTATGCGTGAAACAAATTCCTCTACCACATAGTGAGCCACCATCTTGGCGAAGTCCTCCACGGAAACCTCGTTGAGGGGCAGGGCGATACCCTTTTCAGTTGGAGTTGGAGTGCCGACTTTGGGACTATAAGCCGGAGCACCGATTACGATGTCCTTGTCCAAGTCTTTCATTGACTTGCGGATTTCCTCTTTGGGGATACCGCCACCGAAACCACCGAAGATGCCACCGAGGATTTTGTTAATGTCAGCACCACCATTCCCCATAGGCTTGCTGATAGGGATTTCCCTCTTGGGGAGTTCCGGCTTTTTGACCTGCTTGATAGGCTCCGAAGTGGCATAGTCAAAGTCATTCACTCGGTCAATACTGATGAGGTTTTCCGGCTTGTAAGACCGCCACCCCATTTTCTCCACATCATAGTAGGAGTTCGGCTGTTCAGCACCAAGAGGACGGGCAATATACTGCGAAGTGTAGTTCTCCGCAAGGACAAGGTTGCGTGTGCCTACTGCGTGGCGGATTTCTCCGTTGACCTTGCGGTAAGTGAAATAAACGATATTGTGGGCGAGGAGGGTGTGGAGGGTGTTTGCGATTTCGTTCATTTTCTTCATCTTTATTGGTTATACTACTTATATTGCAATTCCCGTGCCAAACTATGCGGAAACTGCCGGAATATATTCAGTAATCAGCCGCCCGTGTCCCTTGATGGTGTCCCGTTCGCTGACCTGGATATATAGATGGTCGGTACACATTTCCTGGAACTTCAAACGAGCCGGAGCATCGTACTCTTGCGTTTCCTCGTTCCAGAGTGCGGCATAGCGACCGCAGAGGGTGAACTTGCCCCGTGTCCCCTTGATGGGCATCTCCCAATGGTCATAGCAAAGGAAGAGTTTCCCGTAGGTGATGGGAAGGTCGGTGAAGGAATAATGCTCCCCATTGTGGTCAAAGGAGAAACTGACCTTGCCACGATAGTTGGTAAGTCCCCAGCCATTTTCGTTGTACTTGCTAAAATCCATAGCTATTCGGTTATTTTTTGGTTACACTACCTTATATGCAAATCCCGTGCCAAACAAGGAGCTCGGCTTAACGCAAAGGGTGGGGCGCTTTTAATGTAAATGCCCCACCCAAGTTGTTACCCCTCAATCTCCTGCCGCATCCGCTCCTCGGCAAGTTCGTAGACCTCATCGTAGTCCTCTTCCGGAACGAAGTAGGAGCAATCATCTCCAAGCTCAATTCCGTACTCGTCCATTTCTTCGTCAGTGAGTGACATAAGGGCCTGGCTTTCCGGCCACACAACTTTTACGTATCCCATAATTATTTGTTATTTAATGGTTTAACTTCACCTTCCTCACCTTCCATCCAGTTGATTTCCACACCGGAAAAATTGTGGAGGTCATAGGCATCCAGCATTTCGTTGATGCGCTTTTCGGCTTGGGTCTTGTCCTTGGCCCCATAGATGCCGAGGGTAATCTTAAAGTCCATTGTTTTAATCGTTTTCGGTTTCGTGGAGGAATTCGTCCTTCTGCTCGGCTCTCATAGAGAAATAGAGAGCGGTAAGGGTTTCAACCTGCTCGTCCTTGGAAAGTCCATTGAAAAGGGCGATGATTGTGTCTTGGTTTGTCATAACATTTGTTTTTATTGGTTTCACTATCTATATTGCAAATCGCGTGCCAAACTAACGCATATAAAAGACTTGCCTACCATTTGCCCAAATATCGCCATACTTTGTTTTGACAACAACATACTTGACATATCCGCCCCTTTCAAGTGCCTCAACGCCTACCGAAGTCCCCTCAACATCTTCACGCAGTAGCACACTATCTATGCCGGACCTTTTGATTTTTTCGGCAATACCCATAAAGGAAAGCCAATTTTGATAGCCCTTGTAAATCTTGTCGCTATCTTGGAAACGGATATACCGGCGGACATCTTCCTCGGTGTATTTGTTGTCGGCGATAATGTTCTCAATTCCTTCGTACCGCTGCTTGATGTGCTGGTCAAAGATTTCCTGCTTGCTCATATTCGTAGTTTTATCTGTTATACTCTTTATATTGCAAAAGGCGTGCCACAAACCGGTATATACATTAAAACCTGGAGCTACCCCTCGTTAAGAAAAAGTGAGAGCGGAAGCGGGAATGGGCAGGAATGTAAATGCCCGGGTCAGCGCCTCTGCTCTCGTGTGTGTAATAATATCAATAATATCAGTAAATAAATAATCCTTGCTCTCTTGGCGGTTGGATATTCGGTGTTGGCTTGCCGGGCGTACACCTATCAAGGTTTATTCAATGTCCTTGTATCCTTTGTTCCTCCCTTTGGGAAGATTGTCGGCTTCCTCCTAACTTTCCCCTTTTTGGCAGTGGTGCGCACTCACTGGGGTAATGCTTACTCTTGGTTGCCGTAGTTGCTTAGAGTTTCCTACCTTTATATTATTGCACCTGATTGAAACTCGTATTACTATATTGCAAATTGCGTGCCAAACTCAGTGTTCCGCCTTGCAGATTTCTTCCGGATAGCAATAAGCGGTATCTCCGTTCTCAAACTCAATGAGCCAAATCGGCATCGCTTCAAGGTCGCACTCTTTGGCGGTGGCTCTGCGGATAACCTTGAAAGTCATTCCGTTATGCTCACCTTCATCGTCATACGGGGAATCGAACTTTTCAATGAACCCGGTTTCCTCGTACATAGAGAAGCAATCGTCCTTGAACTCCTGGAACTCTTCGTCAGACAAATTATCGACATTGATATTGCCCCACTTGGAATCGAACTCTTTTTCGGTCATAACTTGTTTCTTTATCGGTTATACTCGTTATATTGCAAATCCCGTGCCAAACTATGCCTCGTAGCGGAGAAAATAGAGGATTGCCTTCAAATCCCAATCGTCAGCGATGTGCATCAGATAGTTGTAAGCGTGGAAATCCCATTCATCGTGCAGGGTTTCCTTGACACTCTCCGCATCGTCAGTCCAGTTCCACGCATCGGAGTCCATTATCTCCTTGATGTCTCTCGCATACAAGGCACGGAGAATGGGGCAGAACTGCTCACGCTTTTCGTTCCACGCTTGATTGATTTTGCGGACAAGGTCGGGGTCGTGTCCGTTGGTGGTATCCATAATCTCCTCGCCATCAAGGACTTTAATCTTGTCGGCTTGACTGAAACCAATGGTGCAGACAATCCAATCCTTGTCATTTCCGGGGCGAAGTTCATCTACCACGATTCCTCCGTCCTCAAACCCGGTAATCTTGTAAAGACCGCCCTCGTAGGTAAGGTAGTCGCCAACGGCAATTCCGGCAGGGAAAAGGTGGGACAATTTGATTTCATTAAACTTTTTCGCAAGGAACTCGTCAATCTCATCGTAATAGAACCAATCGTCCTCGCCCTCGTGCTCCTTCTCCAACGCTTCAAACTCCTTGCCCCACGCCTCAAAGCGGTTGAAGATTTCATCACGGCTTTCGTTGCAGGTGTTGAAAAGGTAATCATAGATGCCGAAGGGGGAATAGGCCTGCATCGTGATTTCCTGAATGGTGGTAGTCAAAGTAATCATATCGTCATTTTTTTTGGTTCAGTATAGTATATGCAAAACCCGTGCCAAACCGGAAGCTGGGTTTAACGCGAAGCGGGACACTCTTTTAATGTAAAGTCCCGCCTTGCCGATTAAAGATAATCCACGATGCCCCCGATGATTGACATAACGGTGTCGGTGTAAATGAGGTCGTACTTGTCAAACTCCACATAGTAAGCGGGGTCGTCCAGCGCCTTGTCTAAGTTCTCCAAGTCCTCACCCTCAAAGTCAAAGTAATACTCAAACTCATAGCCGTTGTCAAACTGATAGTTGTCCAGCATATCGTTGGTGCAGATGCAGAGGCCGAGTTCATCGTCCCACCTAAGTCCCTGAATAGCAACCGCTTCCGTAGCCGCGTTTGCAAGGTCTCTGCTACCCGCGCTCTCATAGAAGGCATAAAGGGTAATCTTGTCGCTGGAAGCCGGAGTTTTCAGCACACCGCCGCACTCCTTGACGATGGTAACAATCTGCTCGTAGGCATCGTCAATCGCCTTTTTGATTGCTTCGTTCTTGTACTCGCACCCTCTTTTGAGGAGTTCCATTTTGATGTCGTTCATAGTACTATCGCGTTACTTCTCTTGCACAATTCTTCATATAGGTCGGTCTGTCAGTAAAGTCAAACCTCTCTTCGGGGATTTCCACCTCAAACTCCTTCGTGGTGTCAAGGATAAAAGTACCTCCGCAGTATTCAGCCGCCGCCTTGCAGATTTTGTCCAGTTTCTCCAACTCGTCAAAGAAGACATAGTTGTACTCCACACCATCGGCATAACCGCCACAAGATACACCGCCCTCGCTCATATAGCCGTAGATAGCCATCGGGTGCATATACACATTGATGTCCCTACCGCAGAGAGTACCGCACTCGCCGAAGCCGTTTCCGGGTATGTACTTCACCCACTGATAGTTAGCCATCTTGGGGAACTCACACCGCCAGAACTCGTCCCACTTTGCCTTGACGGACATAGACGCCCAGCCTCTGCCCCATTCATAGAGGCCATTGAAAGTGCCGTAGAAGTGGATAAATCTTGCCTTTGCCATAATCTTTTACTTTTATTGGTTATACTCTCTATATTGCAACTATCGTGCCAATGCGTAAAGGTTCATAAAGTAATCCACAAGGGAACTTTGCACGCCCGGCTCAAAATCGTAGAAGCTGACCGGGAAAAGGGTATAGGTATCGTCCTTGTCCTGAACGGAGAAGGAAAGACCTCCATCTACCGCAGAGTAATACACACCCAGGATGTCGGTCGCCTTGCCCATATTCTTGACCACTCCGTTGAAATTGTCCGGGAGCCAAGTGATAAGGCACACACCATCATTTTCACCATACCGGGAAACATAGCCAGCGATAAAGCTCTCCGGGTTGAATTCGTTCTCTTTCATACTCATCTTTTTTGGTTACGCTATCTATATTGCAAATCGCGTGCCAAATTGCATATACATTAAAAGGACCTGATGCCTGGGCTTAACGAAAAGGCCTGGGGCAACCATATTAATCCCCAGACCTTCAAGTACTTACGCCGCCTTGACGTAAGTGTGCTGCGCAGAATAGCAATCGCTTCCGTCCTCCTCCGTAACTACCTCACCCACTTTCACATAGCCGAGATACCGCATCAAATCACCACACCATCCATGCTCATGCTTCCAATCACCCCAACTGATTGAAACATAGACCGCTTTGACATCATCGCCACCGATAGCCGACCAAACCTCGCCATAAACTCCGTTGTCATAGAGGAACTGATGAATACGGCTTGTGCCTTCCTTTTCGGCATCGGGGGAGAACACGCAGTCGCACTCACGGATTTCCACCTCGCTTCCGTCCGGCTTCCTCACGATATAGTGCTGACACCAATCGTTCAACTCCTTCGTCCACGGAACTACGCTGATAACCTCGCAGACCTCATCACTCATTTCCCAAGAGCAAAGACCTTTCTTGACAAGGAGATTGACTTTTCTCCCAACAGGATTTGTAATCATATCGTTTCGCTTTTATTGGTTGTACTATTCTATAAGCAATATCCGTGCCATTAAAGGCCGTAAAGCCCCAGCATTTTGAAAAACGGACTTTCAGCAAGATAGGTTTTGAACTTTTGCTCTGCCTGCATCTTTTCAATCTCCTTCTTCCGCATATCTTCCGGCATATCCATAAACTCCTGCAACCTCTCAATCCAATCCTCATACTGCCGGACTTTCTCCTTCAGCTCCTCGTTCTCCTGCTGATACTTGTTACGCTCACGGCAGGCTTCGGTGTACCGGTCCCATAGTTCGGAATACTTCTTCTGCTGACGCTCAACATAATCGTTGTGCTTGTTGGCGAGTTTGTTGCGGAGAGTTTCCTCAATTTCCTTGCGCGTTTTCTTTGCCATAGTGCTATCGTTTTTTCTATATTATTGCAAATAGTGTGCCAAACAAGGAGCTGGGCGTTAACGCAAGAGGTTGGGGCACTTTAATGTGTAATCCCAACCCCAAGCTTGTCAGCTACTCGTTTTCATCTTCTTCTTCCAAATCGTACTCACCGCTACCGAGTTCGGCTTTCAGCCCCTCGTGGTATTCGGTATCCTCCCAAAATCCCTCCTCATAGACTGCGTGAAGGTTAAAGGAAAGTTCCGGATACTTCTTTGAAAGGGTGCGGAGCCAAGTGTGAGGTGCAGTCCAAGGGGTGTCCGCAGTAAGTGTAAGCCGTCCGTCCTCCTCGCTTTCAATCTCCACCTCGCTGTCCCACTTGCACCCGAAGGTCTTTACGTTGTAGTCATACCATCCGACCACTCCGTACTTTTCCATTTGCTCTTTGGTGGCCTGCTTGAACTCCTCAATCAGTTCCTCGGTGACGACCTCATCTCCGTGCGAGCCAAGTCCGTCCCACCACTTGTCACCAACTTTCAGTCCCTCTCCGTTGGGGTGGTTGGTGGTGTCATACTTTTCAAATGTTTCCGGGGTGGGTATCCAGGAGGAAAGGGAGAGTGTTCCGTCCCCACGCTTGACGGCATCGGCCTTGAATTTCTTGATGGCATCCTTGTCCCCGGTGATGGTGATGGTGTTGAAAGTCCAATTCGGCATAATCTTGTATTTTTATGGTTATACTATACTATAAGCAATATCCGTGCCAAAGGTACTCAAGTGCGTACCAATATGCTATACATAATCGTACCAGGCTTCGCCATTTGAGAACATAGCGGACAGACCGAGTTCCTTGTAGCCATAGGCTTTCTTAATCTTGTCCAGCACCTTGTTCGCCTTCCTCACTTCATTCTCACGGACTTCCTCAAACATATCGTCAATGGCGTGCGCGAGTTTTGACTGATAGTCATAGTCCCAGCGGTTGAGGCCTTTGAGGTGACGGAGCATCATCCGCTTGGAAATGTTCCCCTTGAAATAGTAGTTGAGTTCGTCATACAACTCGTCCCTTGTCAGCATCGAGAAATGGTAATCACTGCACGAAAGTTCGCTCACAAGCCGGTCATCGTCCACAATATCAATGCAGGCGTCAGCATAGTACCCGGAAGTGAGCACGATGGCGACAGTGGAGAAATCGTCCTTGTACTCGTCAAGATATGCGGACGGATAACTGCGGTCATTGTCAAAGCACTCTTTGTGGGAAGGAACATTGTCCCATTCAAAATCCTCATTCCGGACGAGGACACATCTGCGGTCATAGGAGAAATTCGGAGCACTCATATTCTAAATCTTTTTGAGGTTACACTTACTATATTGCAAATAGCGTGCCAAACTGGTTCAATGGCTTAACAATAGGTTGGAGGATTGTTTAATGTATATCCTCCAACCAGATTACCACATCATCCAGTCGAAATTGGGCCGGTCCTGGGTTTTCAGTCCGTTTTTACTGAGCGCTGCGAGGGCTTTTTTGCTATCCTCCGGAGTGTGTGCCCCGATATGGTAGTAGAGAGTCGTGTCCTCATCCACCCAATCGCCCTCTTTCCAATCATAGATGGTAAAGGGAGTGCCGTCTTCAAGTTCAAGTTCAAACTCAAAGTTGGTCTTGTCGCCCCCGTAGCAAGCGACATCAACATCCAGCTTGGAACGGATATCGTTGCAACTTGCGAGGATGGTGTCACCCCAGAAGCTCGTCATATTGACGCGGTCGCTGTCTTGCAGATTGCGTATCATATCTTTAATCGGTTATGGTTATTTTCTTGTTCTTCTTGCGGTTATAGACCTTTTTGGACTTGTGGGTGCGTGTCTTGCACATTGACACCTGCTTGCCGAAAAGGGCGATTTCAAGTTCCCTATTCGCCTTTTTCATAGCGGTAACATAGTCCTGCTCCGTTATTTTGGTCTTTGGCTTCATTATTTTCCGTAGATTTCTTCGTATGCTTTTTCGTAGATGGGCAGGTCTTGTAATGGAATATACGCCCAACCCTGAACATACTGCTTGTAAATGTCGGCTTTCTCTTTCATACTAACGCATTGATTATGAATATGTCAAAAAGGTGTCCGACAAGTTTCGGCTCGCCCGTTGCCTTGACTACCATTCCCTTACGAGATGCGGAAATGCCGCACTCATTGAAGAAAGTAACAAGGGCGATTGCCTCGTTCTCATTTGCCATCGGAAAGGTATTCGTTTTCATCTTGTCCAAATTAAGGGGTTACACCATAGTATAAGCAAGTATCGTGCCAAAGTGTCAAAGTTCGTTATATCCGTACTCTGTCCATTCCCGGCACTTGTTCTTGATGGTGCGTTTCAGCTCCCGGTCAAGGGTTTCAAACTTGTCGCCAAACCGGGAATAGAGCTGGCCAATCCGGGCGAAAAGAATAGTTATTCGCCTATCAGTCAGGTTGTTATAAACCACGATGATACCCTTGTCGGTCAGTTCAAACCGCTCCGGGCCGTCTTTATGCCCCCGGTCAATGACATTGGTAAGGACAACATTTCCAGGGCCACCCATATTCTCAATAAGGGTTTCACGATAGGCCCGCTCCGCAGAAAAATGCTTGGTGTTTGTCATACTCTCTCTTGCTTGGTTACACATATATATACTCCCAATCGGTGCAATTCTTACTTCAAAAATACAAAAAAATTGTGGGCTTAACAAATCTTTCCGGTTGGTTTTAATGTATAACACGCCCACACAAGTTTGGCACAGGTTTTGCAATAATATAGATGTAACCAACAAAGACAAAGATATGTACGTGCTCATTAAGAAAGTGCCGGACGGATATAGAACCAGTGTTGAGGCGCTGGCTTACTCCGAGAACAAAGAGGAACTTATGGAACTGCTCCCCTTTGAGGTGGAGAGATACGTCCGCTCGCGTTGCAAGAGGATGTTGCCCCACGAAATGCGTTATTATCTTCCCAATGGGCACGAACCGCTTGAAGTGTGGGAGCGCGGTGCTTTCGGCAAGGAAGAGTTCAGGGTTATGGAAGTCAGGCCAGCAATACGCGAAGCACTGAAATGCAGTCGTGAAATTGCCAAACTGAAAGAGGAGAACAAAGAATACCTACAAAAGTTAGGTTTGGCATAGAACTTGCTTATACTATACTGAAACCAATAAAAAACAAGCATATGAACCACACTTACAAAATCACGATGAACGAAAGGCAGAAAGATGGCTCTATCCGGACTCTCACGCAGACCGCCATTTGTCATCACCGCCAGCAAGTAATTGAATGGTACGGACTGAATGAGCCGGACATCGTTTCCTACACCATTGAGGAAATCGGTTAGTTTGGCATAGAACTTGCTTATACTATACTGAAACCAATAAAAGACAAGATTATGGCAAGACCGCTCTACGCTATCGCACGCGAAATCCGCGCTGATTGGAAAAAAGTTTCCCCCTATGCTGCGCCCTACCTTAGCGCGATGTCCACCCTCACCAGCACCGAGGACAACTACGGCTGGGACTCTGGCCACTCCATCGTCTGCTACTTCCTCGCCAATGCAGGTTCTTGGAAGGGTGAAACCGCTCGCCGCATCAAGGCTGAACTCCGCGAAATGACCAAGTAAGACCGGCCAGGGATACACATTAAAAGTGCGTCCCGACCGATTTTAAGGGATAAACCGGTTTGGCACGGCATTTGCAATAGTATAGATGTAACCAAAAAACCCAATAGATATGCTTACGATTAAGGATTTCACCACCGACCGCGAACACCTCACCGACCTGCTTTCCGTTGCCACTTACGGCAATTACTGGCCCGTTGTCCGCGCTTACAAGAGCGATGCCGAGAAAGGTCTTTTCACCGACTGCGACTGCTACGAGGACAAGTTAGCGGTTGCCCTGCTCAATGGCAAGGGGGTCGTGGTTTATGACCAGTACGTCATTGAAGATGCAGAAACCGAGGAGGAGAAGGCGGAAGGTCGTCACCCCATCACGCTTGCCGATGTGCAGAAAGGGTTGGAACTGATGCGTGACAAGTACCCTCACCACTACGCTGACCTTATGGAGGAGGAAGACGATGCCATTACCGGAGATGTATGGCTGCAACTCGCTGTCTTTGGGGAACTTATCTACGGATAGCCTTATGGAAATCTTACTGACCCCAGGATTTACTTTCATTATGCCTTACTATTTTCATCAGACACTTTGTCATTATCTTACACCGAAAGAACTGAAAGCTCGCCACAAGAAACAAATTGCTGACGGGATTAAGAAAGACCGGTTCAAGTACGCAAGCCGGTAATCATTTGACTGCTCCGGGGTGTTTACATTAAAAGCCTCCGGAGCTATCGGTTAAGGCAAGCTGATTTTTTTTGATTTTTTTACCGACAAAATACAGTTTGGCACGGATTTCGCAATATACTAATACGAAGTTTAACCCTTAAAACCTGTAAAGAGATGAACAACTCCATTCCCGTTTCCGAGCAGAATGCCATCGCCCTCGGCATTATGTCCACCATCCTCGTCAACTCTCTCGGCCTTCCCGACTCCGAGGAAATGCAACACCTCATTGTCGCTGCGGTTATGTGCAAGCTCGCTATGTGGTACAAAAACCACGGCAAGACCTTTGACCCTCAGAATGTCCTCTTGGAGGAGGAGGCGGTCGGTGAGGCATTCGCCGATATCCACACCGACATCCTCATGGCCGACATCGCCGAGCAGACCGGCATCGGCATGGAATAGTGGCCAATAGCTTTTGACTGGCCCTGGGGGTATATACATTAAAAGCCCCCAGGCCCGGTTGTTAAAGGCAAGACCGGTTTGGCACACAATTTGCAAATACTATAATTGTAATCAAAAATCACTGGAATATGGAAATCAGCGAAATCAAAAGAATAGCGGAGTTGCTTCAAAAGGTGAACTGCGAGCGTATCGCCCTTATCAGCGAGGTTGCGAAGGAAATGGGTGTGAAGAAAACCGTCCTTATGCAATTCATTGAGGACAACCCCAAACTCTTCAAACTCGGTGAGAAGGTGAAAAGGACGAAGAACACGCAGACTACTCTCGGGCTTGGGATTATGACCGCCTATCTTTCCGCTGACGAGAACCCCGATACGGAGGAATGGATGGAGAAGATGAGGAAGGCGTGGAAGAACAAAATCCACGTTGGGGAGCAGACCTATTACGGGCAGCACGAATATTTCTGTATCCCGGAGGAGAATGTTAACAACAAAGAAGGCAAATACCGCAACACTCCCGAGAAAATCAAGTTCTTGGAGGAGAAGGGGATTATCAAGAAGGTGAAGGGCGGTTATGGCGGTTTGAGTGACTACTATCGTACCGAATACTATCCGTATAGTGAGGAGGTGCAGAAGGCGTTGGAGAGCATTGGGTGGACTACCGACTTTAACGAGCGTTCGGCATAGGTTTTGCAATAATATGATAGTAATCAAAAATACGCATTATGGAAACGGAAGTGTTGGAAGAACGCACCTATTATCGTATTGAAAGCCCCAGGGGTGTTATGAGCGACCACTTGAACGAAATGGAGCTCGAGTATTATAAGGAGCAGGGTTATTTTACCCTCATGTTTTGGACCGAACAAGGGGACGAGTGGGTGACCAAAAAATACAAGGTGGGTAAAATCTACAAATATACTCGCAAAACAACGCTAACCGAAGAGGTTGTGGCATAGCATTTGCAATAGTATAGATGTAATCAAAAAAATACGCGTTATGGCAAAGAACAAACTCAAATGGCTCGAAGTTGAATACTGCGGAACGGCTGACACTCACATCCAGCCCGTCCTCGTCAATGACACCATCCTCTACACCCTCTATGACAACAAGGGTTTCAACTACGTTTTCACCACCATCTATGCAATCCACCTCCATTGGTCGGGTTATGTCAATCAGTATGAGTTCACCTGCGGAAGTGAGGAAGATTTGATTGAATATCTTGAAAACTGCTGAATATGAAAGAGCACAAACTTTTCCACATCTACATCAAACCCAAGGACGGCAATCCAAACATTGATGTATATGATTTCCGCATCGTGGCCGAAGACCCCATTGAGGCCCTTGCCAAAATGATGAACATCCCGGACATCAGTTATATGTATTCCGAAACAAGCGATGAAATCAGCATCCAGTACGAAGGAATTGTCTATTAAAAATCAGTTTGGCACGGCATTTGCAATATAGATAGTGTAACCAAAAGCAACGAGATATGAGCGACTTTGATTTTGAACACACCTACGAGGTTTGCCCCCACTGCGAGGAAGAAGTAATGCTTGACCCGGAACTGAAAGTGCAGACCTGCCCCAACTGCGGAAAGCGGATTGTCACTTGCTCAATGTGCCGGGCGTGTGATACCGATGAGAACTACTGCGCAAGGTGTTGTCTTTGCTACCAGGCCGAACAAGAGAACAAGGAGCGGGAGTTTACATTAAAATGACTCCCGGCCTATTCTTAACCTGCAGCTCACTTTGGCACGGGATTTGCAAATACTATAGTTGTAATCAAAAAAGAAACGATATGAAAAAGTTTTGGGTAGTTGGAATCGAATACGATACTGATGGGGAAATCATTGACCTCCCCGAGAACCTGGAAGTGGAGTGCGAAGACATTGAGCAAGCTATTGACCGCGTTAGCGATATGACCGGCTGGCTCGTCAAAAGTGTAAAAAATATCATTGAGCTGTAGAAGTTTGGCACGGATTTCGCAATATACTATAGCGTAAGCAAGTTAAACCCTTAAATTTTGACGATTATGGCAAGCAAGCAGTACGACATTCAGTATTTCACCGCAAAGGTCAACGGAGAGGAAATCGAGTTCCGTTGCTACACCACCGACACCCGCAGTGGTTTCTGCCACACGGCTCACCTTATGGGGTGGAAATACGACATCACCGACACCAAGGCTTCCTACTACAATCGCACGTGGGAGCGGTTCGAATACGAGAGCGTCCTCAAGCGTGCCATTGAGAAACTGCCCAAGGACATCCAGCAGGCGGTCTATGACCAAATCATCGACCACAAGGCAGCTGAAGAGGAGCAGAAAGCCGAGGATATGGTCAAGTCCTTCGAGACTCTGCACTCCGCACTTTCCAACGAGGACAAGGAACGGCTCGCCAACTCCGGCATCGAAATCCACTCCGAGGAAGATGCAAAGGCGGTTATGGGGCTGATGGCTCTGATGAACCTGATGAAGAAGTAAGGAACAAGGGGAGCACAAGGACGGACCGCGTACCCGAGAGCTCAAGGTCAAAGAAAACCGCGTGAGTGCTCCCCTTTCCTTTTCAAGTTTGGCACGGGATTTGCAATATATAATATAGAAACGAGACAATAAGACCGCCCTGCCCACCTGCGTTTGGAAGCGATAACGAGACTGGCACGATGTCGGTGATGGTGGTGGGACGGTCTTTTAGTAAAAACGAACTGAAGGCGGAGTAGCTGACCGCGCCCGAACCCTTGAGGGAGGAAAACGATAGGGGCTTGACCAGCCGGGGTAAACGGGGCTGGACTAACTGCCAGGTAAACAAATACTTGGCAGTTCTCGTTAAGCCAGGCCCAGGAGCTCGTTTAATGTATATAATTTCCGGCACGCATTTTGCATATAGAAAGGTATGAGCAGATATTTCCATACTTTTCCCAAGACCTACAAGAGAAAGCCGGATTATTCCAAGTTGTTCAACGAGGAGGACAAGGCGAAGATGCAGTACAATAAGGATATGAAGTTCCGTAAGTTTGTCAATGAGTGGCAGGCTGATGCTCCGGAACTTATGGGTTGGTCGCTCCTTGATTTCTATCGTGCCTATCAAAATAATGGGGTGCAACTTGCGTTTTCCTTTTAGTTTGGCACGATATTCGCAATATAGATAGTGTAACCAAAAAAATGAAAGATATGAAATTCCTCCGCAACGACAAATGGGCAGTCAATCTCGCTCACATCATTGACATCAACGTGTCCGCTAACTACCTCGTTCTCACCACCATTGACGGGAGAGAGGAAAAGTACATCTATGGGCCGGAATTTGCCCTTGAAGAACTGGTGGAAGAAATCCTCGCTTTCACTGCCGATGACACCGCCCACGTGTTTGACTGCAAGGGGGCTATGGAAATGCTTACTTGCGAGCCTCGTTTGAAATCAATGGGTTTGGCATAGCATTGTGTCAGTAATAAAATCAAGTAATTATGAAAGAATTTAACGTTACCATTGACCGCACCGTCCGTCAACTCCGCACCATCACCATCAAAGCCGATACCGAAGAAATGGCTTACCGGGCCGCTGAGGATATCGCCTGCAAGAATGACGAGGAATGGAACGGCAAGGAGTACGATACCAAGTACAAGATTGAGATTAAGGAGGTGCAGAACAACTACATTGACCGCTTCGGCAATCCCTATGACAGCGAAAACCCGGTCACGTGCTGGCCTGCTGGTGGTGGTCTGCATAAGGACTGCGAGTACAACGCTGACGCCCTCTACGCCTACTATGTGGTGAAAGACCGCTACAAGATTGCCGACTACCTGCTCTCCAAGGGGTTCAAGGAAACTCTGCACGGAGCCGATGAGGAGATTTGGCAGAAGGGCAACACCGAGGTTACCTACGAATGCTACGATACCGGGGCGCATCTTTGGGGTTATATGCACACCGAAGCCATTGAGCGTTAGGGAAAAGGCCGGGGATTTACATTAAAGAGTCCCCGGCCCTATCCTTAACCCAGGTTTCAATTTGGCACAGGATTTGCAATTCATAAATCGTAAATCATTAAAAACGCAAAGATTATGGACACGATTAAGACGCTTGGAGATTTCCGTAGACTGACGAAAGACCTTGACGATGATTTCGCCATTGAGTTCCGCGTGAGAAGGCGCGTACCGGAAGAAGAACTGAAAACCCGTCACTATCCTTACCCGTACGATACCGAATACTTTGAAGGGTTTGAGTTTGACGACATCGGGTACAGCGACAAGGAAATCTGTTTCGGTGTCTGCCTCGCCAACGATTAGATTTGTTTGGCACAATACTTGCAATAATATAGACAAAAGTACAAGACTATGATTCAGTTTTTAATCGCTATCGCTTTCGCAGTCCTTGCGGTCACCATCCTTGTTTTCATTGGCAAGTTGTGCCTCGCGTGTGCTGCCTACATCAAAGGGGATGACGTTACGGTGAGCTTCGGTTGGCAGTTCGCCATCATTTTCATCTGTGTCCTCATCATCGCAATCTATTTCTTATTCGCATAAGCTATGACACTCGCAGACATTCTTTCCACCGGATACGGCATTGACCTGTCCACCCTTCGCTTTGAGCTCCGCACCGACCTTGAGTTTGACGATGAAGGCCCCAGCAAGGAAGAAATCCTCAAATCCATCAACGAGGACGAAATCATCGTGGACGGCAGTTTCATTGATGATTTTGATATCGTGCCGGACGAGCCAAAAGGTTTCATTGAGTTGTATCCCGAAGAGGATTAGGCACGGGATTTGCAATTCATAAATCGTAAATCATTAAAACCATAAATTATGAGCAGGACTGAAATCAACAACGCAATTGTTTCCCTCGCCCACTCCCAGGGGTTCTATGGTCGCCTTATCGCTGGTAACTACGGGGATTATGAGGAAATCCTTGACTGGCTATACGAAACCGTCTGCCCGAAGGACGCTCTTGACATCGTATACGCCCTTGAAGGATAGCACTATGACAAACTGATGGGGGATATACATTAAAGGTGTTCCCCACCATTTCTTAACCGAAAAGGAAGATTTTTTTCCTTTAGTGGGCTAATGGCACGCAATTTGCAATATAGATAGTGAAACCAAAAAATATAGCATTATGAGCAATTATCCCAAGACCATCAAAAAGTCCCTTCTCTTCCGTCAGTTGGGTGCAGTCAAGACCGTCCGCAACCTCGTTTCCCCTCGTTCCTACCGCCCTGTCGCCAACCAGTTCGATGCGGTACACACCAACGGCATTTCCTTTCAGTCCTACGAAACGCTGATTGCAGTGAGGATGAACGGCTACCTCTACCTCACGGATGCCCACGACTACAGCAAGACTACCAGCAAGTATGCAACCGAGTGGACGGGTTTCTCCACGAAGGAACGCAGGGCAGGTCTGGAGTCCGGCAAGTTCATCTTCATTGAGGAGGACTAACAACCGATAGGGTCAGTATTCCGGGCTCTGTCAGAAACACCCCGGTCTCCGCTCCCCGCCGTAGAAGGATGAAGGGAGTGGCCCGTTTTTAAGGTCCTGGATACACATTAAAAGTGTCCGGGGCCTTGCGTTAAGCCATCCTTATCAGTTTGGCACGCTTATTGCAAGTAAAGGTATAGAAACTGATAAGTTATGGAAATCAAGCTCAAAAAGTGGTTCGTTAATGGCGACAAAACCCGCTACAAGGTAGTTCTCCCTGCCAGCAATTTCGTGGAGTTCCCGGAAGGTGTGAAAGAAGTGCATTTCTCCGCCGGTATCCAAGTTATCAAGGACGATAGCGTTCCCGGCACGGCAAACTATATGCTGACGCTCTTTGGAGAAAACCGGGTGCAGTGGTTAAAAGACCTGGACATCAAGACAACCGGGCTTTCGTGGCAGAGAGAGGTGCTGAACACCGCCAACGGCATCAACCAGGCCACCACCGAATATATGAAGAAGAAAGACCTTATTGCGGTGCTGGAAAAGGTTATGCCCCTTGAAATCATCGCCAGCAACAACAATGCATTGACAAAGCCGATGTTTAGAAATCTCACGCTGGCATAGAACTTGCATATACAATAAGAAAACGAAGATTATGTCATTCAAAATCACCGACAAGACCGGGAAAGAGTTCTGGGCGAGCATAACCAAGGACGTAAATACAAACCCAAATGGCTGGTACTGCGAAATATATGCAGACAATAAGATTGACGATATGGCCGTTCACCCGGAGGACATCTACGGCTATGACCGACTTGACGAAAATGGGAAGATTGAAGCTGTAAAAGCATATGTTACAGCAATCTACGCGCAGCTGGAATTATACCCTGAGTTCATATTTTAGTTTGGCACGGGATTTGCAACTATTAAGGAAAACACCGAAAGATGACACTCAAAGATTTTCTTGAAGCAGTGAAAGACCTTCCGCTTGATACGCAGATAGACAAGTGGAATACCAACTACGGAATGACTATACTTAAAGAAATAAAGTACGAAGTAGTGGACGGCAAACCCATTTTAACTTTATTGTAATATGAAAAAGAGCGACACACTTTTCCGCCACAAGGCAAACTTGCTTTACGATACCTGTGCGTCAATCCGTGAAATGGTCAATGCAATCACGGCAAAGACCAATACCGGCTCAGTTGACCTACGGGTTTTCAACGAGATGGGCGTGACTGACGGAATGGTCGGCGCGTGGGTGAATGTAGAAGGCCGTGAAGGTTATTGGGATAATATAACCGAAGTGAGCCGTGAGGGCAAGGAGGGACGCATCATCATCCGCACGCAGAACCACGGACTCAACGGATGGGATATGTACGATTTCTCAATGGACGAACTCATCTACCTCCACGATGAAATTGAAAAAATCTACAAATTTATCGTCAAAGGTAAGTAGTACGGCATAGAACTTGCATATACTATATCGTAACCAACAAACAAAAGCGTATGAAAGAAAACAAATGCCCCAAGGGAGTGAATCCCAAAGCCTACGAGCAGTGGAAGAAAGAAGACCACGAGGTAAGAGCGAATGTGCTTGAAGAACTCTACCGCGCCCTCTTCCGTCTTGAAGAACTCTACGAAGTGCCCAGCGAGAGCGAGCATCCTCTGGAAAAAGCCTACGGACTCATCTGGGATTGGGCCGAGGAACAAGGCCTCAACCCGGAGTAAGAGATGGCATTTTGAAATACATCCGGCGGTAGCATAGACAGTCAGTGCCGTTTCATAGGAGAAAGAGGAAGGTGCAATTCCTTCTCGCCGGATAAAAACCTTGTGATGAAGCAAGTGAAACGGGAAAAGCCGAGTGGTTAGGTTCAATTACCGTGGATGAGTGGAGCAAGGACGTGCCTTCGGAGCGAATTACCACAGACTCCGGGGGCTTTTTCGTTTATATCCAGGCATATGCCCCCAGG